>B570J29032_109958699_pt1 | contig 14451 bp, 11 predicted proteins | sample LakMenEpi16Nov12_FD_29032 | JGI IMG/M metagenome (IMG submission 29032)
TTCCTTAAATAAATCATTTCTCTTTTCAATTCGTGAAGAGAAACCAACATATCAGGTTCAGGATCCCGCACCAATAATTCATCCAGAACTTCAATCTTATCACCAATCTTTTCAAGAATGTTAAAGTAAATATCCACTACTGCATCCAGCAGAGCATAAGCCAGATAATCTTCACCCATTTTGCGAACCCTTCCTTTTCCCAACCTTAACCTATCCCTGATAATGTTAAATGCATCACCCCCTCTTTCCTCCTGAAAGCTAATTACCAATTGTTGAAGCAATACAACCGTGAGTTGTTCTGAATTTAGTTCGTTTTCATAATACAACATTTTCAACATGAAAACATCGTAGGATTCGTAATTTTCAAATTTGGGTCGCTGGTCCGTATTGGTTATGTCTTCAAGGGTAAGAGGATGAATTCCATAGTGGGTGCCAATTTGTTCAATAATTTGTATGTCGTGGATGCCTTCAACATTAATCCATGTAATGGTGTTTTCCGGAAGATTTCTTTTCAGTCCATTCAATGATTGAACCGAATACTCATCGTAATAGTTTTCATTGAATTGAATGACAAGAATTTTGACCGCTGAATCATTTGTGCGCTCTGAATTTGTGAGTGTTCCGGGTGGTAAACCTGTTCTTCTACTCCTGTTCTTGTTGATCAGGCCGCCTCTTCTTTTCTTTGACATCTTTTCTTTTCTTTTCTGTTCCCTGCACAATAATTACATATTCTCCCCTGGCTTCGGTTTTTTCAAGGTGGTTTTTCAGCTCGCTTAAATTGCCCCTTTTGTTTTCTTCAAATTTTTTGCTGATTTCACGCGAAAAACTTGCTTGTCGCTCAGGGCCGAACACCTCGCAAAACTCGGCAAAGGTTTTAAGCACTCGGTGCGGACTTTCATAAAAAATCATGGTTCTGGTTTCTTCGCTCAACTCCTGAAGCCTTGTACTTCTTCCCTTTTTTGGGGGCAAAAAACCTTCAAAGCAAAACCGTTCACAGGGCAATCCGGATACTACCAAGGCCGGAACAAAGGCTGTTGCTCCCGGCAAGCATTCTACTTCAATGTCATTTTTGATACATTCCCTTACCAGTAAAAAGCCTGGGTCTGAAATACCGGGAGTTCCGGCATCCGTTACCAGAGCAAGGTGTTCACCCAATAATAATTTTTCAACCAGACCCGAAAGTACCTTATGTTCATTGGCAGTATGAAACGATTGTATTCTTTTTTGAATACCAAGGTGTTGTAACAACATTCCCGACTTTCGCGTGTCCTCTGCAATGACCATAGTACATTGTCCTAAAACACGAATAGCCCTTTGGGTAATGTCTTCAAGGTTGCCAATAGGGGTTGGTACTAAACTTAACATCCTAAAAATGGGCTATGGGCGTGCATATTTCTTTTTCCCTGATGTAGCATTGCAGCTTGTCTTTAAAAACAGTGGGTTTGTAAATTGATTTATGCAATAACATCCTCATACATTCTTGAATGCCTTCAATGATGGATGGATGAGGATGCATCATATTCGCGAGTTCTTCAATTCCTTTGTTCATGTAAATAAGTAAAGCAACAGCTTGAATCGCACTCGAAGCATGTTCACCAACCGCACGCATACCCAATACGCTCATTTTCTCATCGTTGCTGACGATTATTTTGAAGAAACCAAAGGTCCTGCGCATGGCAATTGCTCTTGCAATACAGGAGTAATCAATCTTTGCTACTTTAACTGAAATTCCTTTTTTGATGGCATCCTGCTCTCCCATACCCACAGTGGCCACTTCAGGATTTAAGAACATGATGGTTGAAATATTTGTGTAAACCAATTCCTTAATAGGAGGCCCAAACATTCTCACCACGGCATGTCTTGCTTCCCTTTCACCAATGTTTACTAAGGCCATCGATGCGCAAATATCACCGGCTACAAAGATGTTATCTACGTTGGTTTGGGTGTCATTTTCCTCCACATAGCCTCTTTCGGTTAAACGAATGCCAACATTTTCCAAACCTATGTTTTCAATATTGGGAACCCTTCCAACAGCAACCAATGCTTTTTCAACAATATGGTCTTCTTTTCGTCCGTCTTCATAGACTAATCGGTAATGAACCATTCCGTTAACCATGTTCATTGATTCTAAAGATGCACCCTTGTGGACAATCACCCCGTTTTTCTCAAAATTCGTTGTTACAGCCTGGGCAACATCTTCATCCTCGAAGGGTAAAATCCTTGGGGCCTTATCAATTAAAAATACCCGTGTCTTTCCTAGATTTGAAAAGATGGTGGCAAATTCACAACCAATTACTCCGGCTCCAAGGATGACCATACTCTCCGGCAAATGTTTAAAATTCTGTATTCCATCACTACTCACAATGGTCTGCTCATCAACGACAATGTGAGGCAGGGCCCTTGGTCGGCTTCCTGTTGCTACTAAAATATAATCGGTTTCATAAATGATTTTATCGCCACCGGCTTTAATCACTTCAACATGATTCTTATCCAGAATTTTACCCAAACCTTTTTCGTAAAAGCAAAGTTTTTGGGCAGCTTCTGTTTGCAAAAGTTTCAAGTGGCAAGTCATTTGAAACTTTCGATCAAAAATGGCCTCATCGGCCACCTGTTTTAGTTTTTCAAAACTTACATCCTGCTCTCCCTGCTCTTCCCTGAGGTGAAAAATTTTCATCGAGTACTCCCACATGGTTTTCGACCATAAAGCACCATTGTATAAACCTGCTCCGCCAATTTTGTCCTTTTCAATCAGAAGTACTCTTTTACCAAAGTCTATGGCACGCATGGCCGCAGCATAACCTGAAGGTCCGCCTCCAATTACACAAAGATCAAATTTTTCCATCCTCATAATTTAAGATAGTAAAGGTATTCAATCCTTTAATACAAAAAAAAATCCCCTTGAAAAGGGGATTCTTTCAATTTCTTTTTGCTTTAGTGAGGGATGACAAGTTCTTCCAAATCCACCTTGCAAATGTTCAGGTCAACCTCATTTTGAATTCCGTATACATTGCCGCGGCAACTATGCTGCCAAATCGTCCAATCGTCCCATCCTTTCGGAACTTTCGGCTCGTCTCTCAAACGATAATCGGCTATCCAAAGATGATAGTCTTTTTCCAAACCCTTTAAATGCGGGGCAACATATTTATTCCAAAATCCTGCATTGGTATAGATGATGGGTTTTACACACAAAACGCGCTCAATTTCAAAAATCATTTCCTTCAAATGTTTTGCATAAAGGGCCGGTTTAATCCTGTTGTATTGCGATGAATATTCAACATCAATTACCGGTAACATGTGACCAGGTTCAAAATTAACAACGCTCAGGAATAATTTAGCTTGCTCTACCCCTGAAACACCGGGCCTGAAAAAGTGATAGGCCCCTTTTTTTACTCCTGACTTGATGTTGTTCCAGTGATAGGAGAATTTTGGATCAATCAATTTTATGCCTTCAGAGGCCTTACAAATGATAAAATGTAAGTTGGAATCCAAACGGTCGAAATTAATGTGTTGATACCGTGAAATATCAATGCCATAGCTGTAAACTACTCGCTTAGCTTCACTGCTTGATTTCTCCTTTACAAACGGTTCTTTGGGATTGTTAGCTTCCGATACAGCCAACAAGCAAAAGCAGTTGAATAAAAAGAATATTCTGATGAAGGATTTCATTCGGATTTACTTTGGTAGGCGCAATATATTTGAAACCGCTGTGGTTTACGGTTTTACAAAGAAAAGGTTTTCAACAAATTTCTGTTAAAAACCATTTGATAATTTGTTAATTAATTGATTTTTAATTACTTATATTTTTCTTTTTTCTGGAGCTTTCCACCCAATGAAACGGCATAAGCGCTGTTCTAGGGTTTTATTCCTTTAAAAAGGGGCTTTCTTCCGCATTTCTTCCTCCTATATGCACTATTTTTGACCCATGCTTCCTCAATACGAGAAATATTTGCTCGAAGCCGAAAAAAACAAATCCTCCATACGGCAATTTGTTACAAGGCAAAGAAAAAAGAAACCAAATGGTTTTGATGCTCAGATTCATGCTGCCAATGATGAGGCATTTTCACAAATTGACTGCCTTCATTGCGCCAATTGCTGTAAAACTACCAGCCCTTTGTTAACCAATGTCGATATCGATCGATTAGCGAAAGGGTTGAGGTTAAAGCCTTCTCAGGTGGTTCAACAATTTACCAAAATTGATGAGGACGGGGATACTGTTATGAACGCAACACCTTGTCCTTTTTTATTATCCGATAATGCTTGCAGCGTTTATGAATTTCGACCCATTGCTTGCCGCGATTATCCTCATTTACGAAGGAAAAACATGATTTCCTATTTGCCGCTTGCCGAAAAAAATGCTGCTATTTGCCCGGCAGTGGCAGTAGTGTTTAGCCATCTGATTCAACGAAACCAATAATTTTTATCCCTACCTTTATTCGCCCAATAACTTTACAAATGAAAAATTTCATTTCATTTTTTCTTTGCCTTCTAACAGGTATTCAATTAAATGGTCAAAGCATTTCCCGACCTTTTGCACCCGACGACCCGGAGGGTAGACGCGTTTATGAATTTAACCTATTAAAAGATCCTCAAACCAACAGCATCCCAAAGTTAATCCGCGAAAGGGAACTTGCCTTTTCCATGACTTTGCCCGTTTATCAATCAGAAAACAGAAGCTCAGCCGCCACCCTTACTTTTGATGCGCGTGGACCCAGAAATCTTGGAGGCATTACCAGGGCACTGGCCATTGATGTTACCAACGAAAACAGAATGCTGGCCGGAACCAATTCAGGTGGTATTTGGTTAACAACCGATGGTGGTCAGAGTTGGTCTATCGTTACACCCAAAGATGATTATCACGGCATTACATGCATAGCACAAGACAAACGTCCCGGAAAAACAAATGTTTGGTATCACGGGTCTGGCGATGTTTGGTGCTCTGCAAGCGGTAGCTCAGGCAGTTCCTTTTACTCTGGAAACGGTTTATATAAGTCCATAGACAATGGTTTAACATGGGCAAAACTTTCTTCAACTGCACCCAATACCCCGCAAACCTTCGATAGCAATTGGGATGTAATTTATAAGGTGGTTACCAATCCGGTCGATACGGTGAACGATGTGGTTTTTGCCGCCACCTATGGTGCTATTTACCGTAGCTTAAATGGCGGTAATTCATGGGTTCAGGCTTTAGGCGGACTTTCAGGCAATGACAGCTATTTTACCAACATTGAAGTTTCTGACCAAGGCATTTGCTATGCAACACTCAGTTCCGATGGCCCCCAAGGTGGAATTTGGAGAAGCGTGGATGGAATAAACTGGACAAAAATTAATCCCCCCAACTTCCCAACTACTTTTGAAAGAATTGTATCTGCGGTGGTTCCCTCCAATCCCAATGATGTTTATTTCCTTGGAAATACACCCGGATTCGGTATTCCGGATACCAACTTTGTGGGTACAGTGGAATGGAACTCCCTATGGAAATATACTTATTTATCAGGTGATGGAGACAGTGCCGGCGGCTTTTGGCAAGACCTCTCCGCAAGCTTGCCTACTACCGGTGGTCCTTTCGATAAGTTTCACTGCCAGGGAAGTTACGACCTGGTGCTAAAGGTTAAACCCAGCGACCCAAATTTTGTAATCATTGGTGGTACTAATTTATATCGTTCTACCAATGGATTCATGGATCCTTCCACCAACCGTTTTATTGGCGGTTATGCAGAGGGTGCAACTTTGCCAACGGTAGCCATGTATCCAAACCATCATCCCGATCAGCATGAATTGATTTTTTTACCATCCAATGATAGCATCGTTTTAAGTGGATGTGATGGAGGTGTGTTCAAAACCCTCAATATTCATGAACCTACAGTGAATTGGCTCTCTTTAAATGATAATTACTTTACATCCATGTTTTATACCGTGGCCCTCGATCATGCAACGCCAGGAAATGAAGTTGTAATCGGCGGAGCCCAGGATAATGGTTCATGGTTTACAAACAGTGGCAGTATCAACGACCCATGGGTTACACCGCGCGGAGGTGATGGTTCATTTTGCGCGGTTGCCGATAATAGGACAATGTACTATTTTTCTATTCAGAATGGTAAAATGATGCGGGCCAATTGCGACAACAACGGTAACATTTTGAACTTTGCCAGGATAGATCCACAAGATGGCAAGGATTATTTTTTTATTAATCCTTACGCCTTGGATCCTGCCGACAACAACATGATGTATTTGGCCGGTGGAAAGTATCTTTGGAAGAATACCAATCTTTCAGGGATTCCCATGATTAACAATTGGGATTCCATTTCAACAAACTGGGTGCAATGGCCCGATAGTGTGCCAACCACCAATGCAAGGGTTTCTGCAATCGGAATATCAAAGGCTAATCCTGCCCATCGCGTTTATTATGGTACAAGCAGCAAAAAAGTTTATCGAATCGACAATGCGAATAGCGGTACGCCCGTGCCGCTGGATATCACGCCTCCTAACGGAGCTACCGGTTTTCCGGGAAATGGCTTCGTAAATTGTATAGCCGTTGATCCGCTGGATGGAGATAAACTGATTGTTGTCTTTTCAAATTATAGTGTCTATAGTTTGTACTATTCAGAGAATGCCGGAAGCAGCTGGTCCAAAATAGGTGGAAACCTCGAGTTAAGCTCCGGTGGTTCAGGGAGTGCTCCCTCCATTCGCTGGTGCACCATTGTGCATCCTCCCAATGGAGGAACCGGATACTTTGTTGGTACAAGTGTAGGCTTATACGCAACCTCATGGTTGAATGGATTAAACACAGTTTGGACGCAGGTTGGTGCCAATGAAATCGGAAAAGTGGTTGTTCCCATGATGGATTACAGACCTGCTGATGGCCGTTTAGTGGTCGCTACCCATGCCCATGGAATTTACTCAACCACCATCACCGATATTAATCAAATTCCTTCAGGATTAAGCGAAAACCCTGAGGCAATGAAAGCCCGTGTGTCAATTTATCCGAATCCTACCAGTGATGATTTTATGATTGATCTGGAAGAGTTCCTTTTGGATAATGCCAATCCTGTTTTTGTATTATACGATGAATTGGGTCGAATCCTGGCTCAAAGACACTATCAAATTCAAAAAATAGGGGAGACGAGGGGGGGAAAGTCCAACTAATAAACCCGGTAAATGGTTTGTATTTTATTTCCATCAGTGACGGAAAATCTATTGTAACCAAACCTGTCACCGTTGTAAAGTAAGCTTTAAAGAAGCGCTGCGCAGTTGGTCTTTTGAATGAATTTGGTTTTCCGGAAAACCTATTCAAACCTTGAGACTATGCCGGAAAAACCGAATTGGCCATGGTCAATGATTGCTCAAAATATTCGGTTTTCAATCCTGTTGTTAAATGCTTGTTTTCGCAATATTGCAGTAGCGTTTCGGTACTGATGTTTCCTGTAAGCGAATCTCCGGCCATCGGACAGCCTCCGAAGCCATGGATGGCAGTATCAAAGTTTCTGCATCCGGCTTCTATCGCTGCGTCAATTTTTTCATAACTTTCAATGGGCGTGCTGTGCAAATGGGCTCCAAGATTTAATCCGGTGAATTTATCCGAAATGGTTTCAAACAACTCACCTATATTTTCTTTATTGCTAATACCAATGGTATCTGCAAGAGCAAAGTGTTTTATCCCCAGTTGAGATAGCTTTTCTATATAGTCTCCGGCAATTTTTCCGTTCCATTCATCCCCGTAAGGATTGCCAAAAGCCATGGAAATGTAAACCAGCAACTGTTTTCCGGTGGCATCACAAATTTCCTGAATTTCTTTTACCCTTATATAAGATGCTGCAATACTGCTGTTGGTGTTTCTTTGCTGAAAGGTTTCGGAGATTGAAAATGGAAATCCAAGAAATTTAATTCCCTCAAATTTTGATGCTTCTTCAGCTCCTCGCGTATTGGCAATAATAGCAAGAAGTTCAGTGGATGAATTTTTCCAATCCAGGTTTTTCAATACTTCAGCCGTGTCTCTTAATTGCGGTATGGCTTTAGGAGAAACAAAACTTCCAAAATCCAAACGGCCAAAGCCAACCTTTAGCAAAAGATTCAGGTAGGCTATTTTTTTTTCGGTAGGAATAAAATCATGCAAACCCTGCATGGCATCTCTCGGACATTCAGTGATGTGTATGGTCTTATTTTCCATTGTTATAATATTTTTCGAAGCTAAGGTTGATCTTTTTTGTTAATGCGGGGCCTTCATAAATAAACCCTGAATACAATTGGACCAAACTGGCTCCGGCTTTAATTTTTTCAAGCGCATCTTCTGCCGAATGAATCCCTCCAACACCAATAATAGGAATCTTTCCTCCACTCTTTTGGTAAAGATAACGGATAACCTCGGTCGACTTTTCTTTAAGCGGTTTGCCACTAATTCCTCCTGCTCCATTTTTTTCGGCCAGTGCTGCATCTTGCTTTAATACACTTCTATCAAGGGTGGTATTGGTAGCAATTAATCCGTGAATCCCGGTCTCAAAAACAATTTCAATAATATCATTCAACTGCTCATGGCTGAGGTCTGGGGCAATTTTTAATAAAACCGGCTTTTCACATGCCAGTTTTTTTCTTTCTTCCATGATAGATTTTAATAATCTTTTCAATGGCTCTTTTTCTTGTAATTCCCTTAACCCTGGTGTGTTGGGTGAGCTTACATTTACAGTAAAAAAATCTACAAATAAGTGAAGGGCCCTGAAACAAATAATGTAATCATCAGCGGCATGCTCATTGCTTGTGTTTTTATTTTTACCAATGTTACCGCCAATTATTAAACGGGGGTGTTGCTGCCGGATTCTTTCAACCATCGCGTCAACCCCCTCATTGTTGAAACCCATCCTGTTTTGAATGGCCTGATCTTTTTTTAGCCGGAACAATCTGGGTTGGTCGTTCCCCGGCTGTGGTTTTGGCGTTACGGTTCCTACCTCAATGAATCCAAATCCAAGGTTGCTCCAATGATGTCCCAACAGTGCATCTTTGTCAAATCCTGCTGCCAAACCAACCCGGTTTGGGAAGTTGAGCCCCCATAGTTGGATGGCGGAATGGCTTGTTTTTGTTTTGAAAAATGTTTCAAAAATTTTACCCGCACCCGGAACCGAAAAAAGAACCCTCATCATGCTCATGGTGAAATGATGGGCACGCTCTGCTGGGAGCAAGAATAAAAGACCGCGAAGCAGCGAATACAATTCCTTTGTAAGTTTTTAGGAAGATGAGACTTTTAAAATTATTTGACCATTAAGGGCTTGGTGTATTGTCCTTGTAAATTTTTAACTTGAACGAAATACAATCCAGCCTCGAACTGCGAACAATCAACAAAGAAATTCTTTTTTCCGGGTTCGATATTTCCTTCAAAAATGGTTTGAAGACTTCTTCCCAAAGCATCTATTAATTGAACCTCTACTCTTCCGCCAACCCCGTTATTAAAGGGAATGCAGGTAATGGCCCTTCCTGGGTTAGGAAATGGGTTGTTTAGGAAACTGCTAATTTCTTTTTCATTCAAAGAGGTAGTTGAATCAAGGACCTTAAATTTCCAATATCCTTCCGGTGCCGGCATTGGTCTTACCTGAATTTTGCCGCTGTTGGAAGTTCCTTCTAGATAATAGAAAATCTCAGTACCTGCGACCTGTGCCGGAATATCACCACTCCATGTGTTGGTTGCAGGATTGGTCATGGTCATAGGCACAACCACGTAGGGCTGAGTGGTGTCGGTGGTGAAATACAATTGAGCTGTTGATATACCACTTCGGTGCTGAAAAGTACCATTGACGGTATAAGGATTGGTGGTGTTGTAAGTATCTGTAAGTGGTTGATGAACAATTCGAAGTGGATCGCTTACGCCAACGGTGTGGGTGATGCAATGGATTGCACCGCTTTGCTGGATAATGCTGTTGCAGTTAATCCCTACAACATTATAACCGGGTAGGGCGCTTTTCATGATGCGCAAGGCAGTGGTATCAAACTCCGGTCGGTAAACGGGCATTAAAACCGTTTTGTTGACAAAAACACTATTGGTAAAAGTTAGGTAATCGCCTCCTGTGTTGGGGTAACTTCCATTCGTTTCCGGAGGCATTACAACTCTTATTACTTTGTAGGGGGTACCAAACATAGAATTGAAGTTTGAAAGCACGTATTGTAAATTAGCCTCAATCTGTGGACCATCGGCAACACCGGCAGGATATTCTCCAATCAGCAAGGTTTCCTCATCCAAAAGCTTCATGTGCATATCAATATGATGAATTCCATCATAGGGTAGGGTTTCCATTTTAATATAACGGGTAATTCCCATGAAATTTTTCATAATGCTATCAATCTCAGCCTCTGTCTTTACCGTTACATTGAAGGTTCCTGCGGGTCCATTTTCATCCAAAACTAATTTGCTTGAAAATGCCGTACCGGCTCCATCACTCATGTAATTCCCTCCTGTATGAACCAAATCATTCGGAGCGGCAGTGGTGGTGTAAACCGGAAGATTCAAGTAAGCACCCAGGGCGGAAGGAACTACATCATCATCCGGACGTGGTCGATTGTAAATCCAGTCAACCAAAAATAAAGAGTCCACATCATTTCGGTAAATCGGATTGGCGCCATAATCCCGCATCCAAACGGAATTGGATGCTTCTTCTAAGTAGGTAATATTGCTAAGCGGAATGTTAGCATTTGTTAAACTGGTTTTAACCGCATTGGAGTCTGCACAAATAATAATAACCCGAGTTTCAAGTCTTCCGTAGCGCACTATTTCTCTTAAGGTACTTGCATAGGAACTTCTCCAGGAAATAACCAAACCGGAAACTTCTTCCCATTCTGCCATTGCCCTGATCGAGCCACCGGGAGGACTTGTAATGGCCTTGTTGTTTTGACCGGGAAACCGGTAAGTAGGAAGCATTCGAAGTTCCTCATCGGTTAAACCATTGGGTAAATCCTGTGCTATCATCGGATAGCTAATTAGGGCAAAAAGGAAAAGGAAAATTCTCTTCATTTTCAAAGTTTTGTTTAAAGCCATAAAACTAATGATAATTTTGCAGATATGTTCATGGTTTTGTTTTCCTTTTTTTTTCGTTGCAGCAGGGTGCTACTTTTTTGTTTTCTCCTGCTATCGGCCTCCAATTTATGGGCAAAAGAAAAAAGGGAATTCTCTCCAGATTCCCTCACCGGCCCTTCGCTATCACGGAAATTAACGCTGGTTTATTCTGGAATGGGGGCATCCTATTTGGGCTCCATGTTTTTGCTCAATGAGTTGTGGTACAAAGATTATCCCAGGTCCTCCTTTCATTCTTTTAATGACAACCGTGAATGGCTACAAGTGGATAAAGTTGGACATTTTGGTTCTTCCTGGTATTTGAGCATGCTTGGTATGCACTTTTTAAGAGGGTTGGATGCACCCAAAAGACAGGAAATTTTGATTGGGGGAGGTGCAGGCCTCATCTACTTAACAACCATTGAGGTTTTGGATGGATTTTCTTCAAATTGGGGATTTTCTACAGGTGATATGCTTGCCAATCTGGGCGGATCCCTTTTCGCAACTTCACAAAGCTTGATTTGGGATGAGCAAAAAATCAAGGTAAAGTTTTCTTATCACAACCATCACCTTGCACCCTTGAGACCCAATGTGCTCGGTGCCTCTTTGCCCCAAAGATTGTTTAAGGACTATAGTTCCCAAACGTATTGGTTGTCTTTCTCTCCCTTTAATTTTTGTAAACGCGAAAAACTAAAGAAATGGTCGTGGGCCTGCATTGCCCTTGGTTATGGAGGAAGAGGAATGCTGGGCGCCATAGAGAATAAATTCGTTTCGCAGGGAGTTGATTTCGACTACAGCCATATTCCTAGAGAAAGAGAATTTTTATTGAGCCTCGACATTGATCTCACAAAAGTTCCTATTCGAAAAAAATGGTATCGCAATTTGACCACCGTTTTTTGTTTGCTTAAAATTCCTGCCCCGGCATTTGTCTGGAATCAAAAATCGCTTGCGTTAAAAGCATTTTATTGACTTTTTTTATCTCTTTTTCTGAACTTTGAAAACCGCTGAATCCCTTGGTGGATAAGGTTTTCAGAATGTTTTGATTAACATAATTTAACAGGCTTTTAGTAGGCTGCTCTTTACATCGTGGTATTTTTGTATCCCTAAATAAAATTTCAATGGAATTAACTCCTGTTGCCGATATTAGAGAGCTCAATGAAAGGATTCAGAGAGAGAGTTCTTTCATCGACCTGATCAATCTTGAAATGGACAAGGTTATTGTAGGTCAGAAGTTTATGATTGACAGATTGTTGATTGGATTGCTGACCAACGGACATATTCTGCTGGAAGGAGTGCCTGGCTTGGCCAAAACCTTGGCGATTAAATCCCTTTCTTCAGCTATTCAGGCCCAATTTTCTCGTATTCAGTTTACTCCTGATTTACTTCCTGCCGATTTAATCGGGACCATGATTTATAACCAAAAAAAAGAGGAGTTCACCATTCGGAAAGGGCCTGTGTTTGCTAATTTTATTTTGGCCGATGAAATTAATCGTGCCCCTGCAAAAGTGCAATCAGCCTTATTGGAAGCGATGCAGGAAAAACAGGTAACCATTGGTGATCAAACTTTTTCATTGCCCGAACCATTTCTTGTTCTGGCAACCCAAAACCCAATTGAGCAAGAAGGTACTTATCCCTTGCCAGAAGCACAGGTCGATCGTTTTATGCTCAAGGTTATGATTGGCTATCCTTCCAAAGAAGAAGAGAAAAAAATTATTCGTCAAAATCTTGCACAAATACCACAGGTGGTAAACAAAATTATTCGTCCCGAAGATATCCTCAATGCCCGTAAATTGGTGAGAGAGGTTTACATGGATGAAAAAATTGAGCAGTACATTGTGGATATCGTTTTTGCTACAAGATTTCCTTCCGATTACCGTTTGGGAAAATTCCAATCGCTGATTTCTTTTGGCGCTTCTCCGCGTGCCAGCATCAATCTTGCACTAGCTGCAAAAGCGTATGCCTTCATTAAAAGAAGAGGTTATGTGGTGCCTGAAGATGTGCGTGCCATTTGCCACGATGTTTTGCGCCACCGGGTTGGTTTAACCTACGAAGCAGAGGCGGAAAATATTTCTGTTGAATCTGTTATTTCTGAAATCATTAATGTTGTAGAGGTGCCTTGATTTTTTTTTGCAAAAAATGAAATCTTCCACTTCAGATCTGCTGAAAAAGGTCAGAAAAATTGAAATCAAATCTCGGGGATTATCCAATCAGATTTTCTCCGGAGAATACCATAGTGCTTTTAAAGGCAGAGGTATGGCTTTCTCTGAAGTGAGAGAGTATATGCCCGGAGATGATGTACGCTCCATTGATTGGAATGTTACTGCCCGATTCAACCATCCCTTTGTAAAGGTTTTTGAGGAGGAGCGTGAGCTCACGGTGATGCTGTTGGTGGATGTGAGTGCATCAGAATTGTTTGGCACCAAGAGCCAGCTAAAAATGGAGTTGGTGGCAGAATTGTGTGCCGTAATCGCATTCAGTGCCCTGCAAAATAATGATAAAATCGGTGTAATATTTTTTTCCTCCGTTATCGAAAAATTCATTCCTCCCAAAAAAGGCAAATCACACATCCTGCGAATCATTCGTGAACTTTTAGATTTTAATCCCAAAGAAAAAGGCACCAATGTTTCTGTGGCATTGCAGTATTTTACAAACATGATTAAAAAGCGCTGTACAGCATTTTTAATTAGCGATTTTTTTGATAGCGATTTTCAAAAACCGCTAAAGATAGCCGCAAGAAAGCATGACCTTATTGCCCTCAATATTTTCGATCAACGTGAAAATGAAATTCCTAACATCGGACTGGTTTGTTTTGCAGATGCTGAAACCGGACGTACACAATGGGTGGATACCTCCAGCGCTGCCGTTCGCCTAAACTATAAAGGCAATGCCCTCCGAAGAAGGGATGATCTGACCGCCTTATTCAGAAAGTCTGGCGTTGATTTTACCAATCTTCAAACAGGTGAACCCTACGTTAGACCATTGTTGAATTTGTTCAAAATGAGAGAAAAAAAATGAAATCAGTTGCTAGTTTGAAGTCCTGTTTTTTTCTGCTTATTTCTGCTTTCGCAATACTTCTTTTTGCGGATTTGTCGCATGCCCAAAATGTGGTGAATGCCGACCTGAAAAAAAAGGAAATTAGAATTGGGGAACAAACCTCTCTTGATTTTTCTCTGATTGTGCCTGCTGGTGCAAAGATTCAGTTCCCTGTTATTGGTGATTCTATTGCACCCTCTGTTGAAGTGGTTTCCCTTGGAAAAATTGATACCCAACAAGTAAACCAAAATACAAGTTGGAAGATTTCTAGATCCTATATCGTGACTGCTTTTGACTCAGGTTTTTTTCCCATTCCACCTTTTCGATTTACCGTCAATGGTGATTCTTCATGGGAATCCCCTGCTACTTTGCTAACCGTTAAAACCGTTGCC
>B570J29032_109958697_pt1 | contig 14437 bp, 21 predicted proteins | sample LakMenEpi16Nov12_FD_29032 | JGI IMG/M metagenome (IMG submission 29032)
CTATCCATATCCGCAGGAACCCTGCGCATACCGAGTAAGTCTGAGAGAGAAGACGCCAGACCTGAAGACAGAATCTTACAGATCTGGCGCATGGCCAGCCATGAAATCTTGTCGCCACTGGTTGTCATAGCCCTGCGTGAAAGAGCGAGCTGATCATCGGCATCGATGAACACCTCATCCGTTGTCCTCTCACACTCAGCTAAGACATCAACTAGGCGAGCGTGATCGCCTTTGTTGAACAGTAAACCCTGTAAGGAGACCGCAAGGTTGTTAGGTTCACCACCAGTTGGTTTCAAGACCATGACTTGCTATACCTCAGTTTCTTCAGACCAGTTGAAATGGACTTCTTTGGTGCAGAAGCCGTTTGAATCTACGTCGTTCGATAGACGCACACACATATAGACCTCAGCTGGTTTTACTTGTTCAATCATCTTCCTGGCGGAAGCATTAACAACCTCACTCAGGTTATCGATGCTGGGATTGAAATCGACCAAATCCTTAAACCAACTGCGGTCGTTGATTTCTTCGCTACTAGATGCACCTACAGAGTTTATCTTTGGGCAGTACTGCAGCGAGACATCCAAATATTTACTTGGTCTGCCCTCCTCAGTAGCGCAAGGCGACCCTAAAGATATACTGCGGTGCAGAGATACAGACAAATGCTTAGCCATAACGAAAATCCTTTCCTAATTAATTAGACCACGTGATCGAATCTAAGAGTTGCTCGAACGGCTCGATCACAAACGACTGTCCGTTCCCTAAAGACTTATAAATCTTTATGCACTCCTTATCATTGGCGGTGGCAACGTTGTACCAAGACCCGCCAAACTCCTCAGAGACTGCATTATGCATGCAGCACATCTTCCACTTAGGCCAATTGAACACGATAGCCATAGGCTTGCCTTCTGCCTTTGCCAGCGCAACTTCTTCATCCCAAGCGGAGTACAGCTCAGAGTGTTTAAACTTTGAGTGTAAGCCCGCCCACATGTCACGAACCCAAGGAATGTTCTTGTAAACAACCCTGACAGGAAAGCTAGGGAACTCTTCATAAAACCAAGAAAGAGTAACCCTGCCCCCATCTGTCTTGTGCTTACATCTGCGCTTTAAGTCAGGCACAGTACCTATGCTTGGAAAGCGCTTAGCTATAACCCGAAGCGCTGACTCAACAGACGAAGCTTCAGAATCAATGCCTGCCGGCCTGCCAGCAAAGAACTCATCACTTGAAATCATAGTGCCACCTCTTCAATCTCACCAGCAGCACAAGCATCCCTCATCTGAGTGGAGTAAGGTATGCCCGCAACAAACGGCCTACGCTTACGAATACCGTGGGCTGCATCAAGTGCGCTCTTAACAGCGTCATCCTGTTCTATAGCTGCCCCGATTTCAGACCAAGTAGCTTTGACCAAGCCCACTGCAGTGCAGTCTGCTGTTCGTCTGCTCTTATCTATGTTCTTAAGGCCAGTAATGTCTAATACCACGTTCTTACGAGTAGCGGTCATGTCATTTATAAGGCCGATACTAGCCTCATGCCAATCCCACCACGTGGTCTGAACGCCCGCCTCATCAAAGTTCCACTTCATAGGAACGTCGATAGACCTTCGTTCGCCTGCAGTTCCAAGGCTGTTCTTATCCATGGTAAACTCAATCATACGACCGGCCTCATCGAGCCTGTCGATATCGGCGCGCCTATGCATACGGAGCTTGAAGGTGGCGTAGTAATCCAAAGCTTGGCCGCCTGGGATCTTGCGCTCTAGGAAGCCTCTAGCGTCCTTAGAAACCTTCATGTGATTAACACCTATGAAACTGAACGGCCAGACTCTAAGCTCAGAGAACACGAACTTACAGTAAGTGTTAATGATGTTAGCCGCCTTAGCAAACCCAATCTCAGCATGACCTTTTTCCCAAATGGCAGAGATGTCGCCTCTAGTAGCAACCCCGGTAAGGGAGTCGACTCCAATAGCCGCAGGAAAAGGACAAGACCCAGACTCAGAGAACATGTCACGGCTTTGCTTTAGCCAGCCTGTTATGTTCTGCTGCCAGTCTTCAATGCTGTTGCACGTAACCGTAGGGAACTTCACATCAGAGGCATGACCTATGATGCTAGCCCTTAGATCGGGGCTGTCCCTCGGCTCAGCAAGATTAAGGATGTAGCCGCCGCCAGCATTAACATGCCATCGAAACATTTCGTAAAGCATAGCTGACTTACACGACTCGCTAACACCATACAACTCGGTCATACGGCTTAATGGAAAGCAATCGTTCTGAAACAGATAACGAAGGCTGAATGATGGCAAGGGTATGCCAATGATAACTCTTTGAGACTCCTTACCTATGTAAGTGTCATTACGACCTAACTCCGCTTGGGATGAGCTCATCTGAGACGAAAAGAAATCTGATGGAGTTATCTTAACGTCTGGATCCCACTTCTTCTTAGCCATAACTTAAATTCCTTTTGTATTATCGTTTGTATTACTGTTTGTATGATTAAACAACCTCCCGCCGAAGCGGGAGGTGTCTATAGAAACTATCTAGGCTCTGGAGTGCCGAGCTTGGCTCGAAGCTCTTTGAGCTGTGCTTGTAACTCTTCCTTGTTTAGGTTGGCAGAGGCAGAGGCGTCTGCAATAGGCGCCTGAGCAGCCGTATAAGCAAAGGCTGGAATCTGAGCCTGTACTTGAGCCGGTGCCGCAACCGGCATAGGAGCCTGTACTGGTTGAGGAGCGACTGGCATGTTCCAAGTAGGAAGCACGGGTTGTTGAGCGTAGCCTGGGTTACTAACCATAGCTGCCATCAGACCAACCTGACGAAGGAACTCATTACCGTAGTTCACAAAGTCAGTAGGAAGATAGCGCTCGTATCGGTCCCTAAGAGCATGAACCACTAGCCCTGCATGAGCAGGAGTGCCTCGCATGCTGTCAACCACATATCTAACTTGCTCTTCATCCGTTGGGAAGTTTAGCTGTGTTCGAATAGGGTTGGCAACTCGCTTAGCAATCATCTCAATCTCTGAGTCGGTAAAAGTAGCGGGCATGCCTCGGTAATTCTTACTGATAATACAGTCATAACCGATAGGTTTGCTTTTGCCGTAAGCCGCAGGAGCAGCAGATCTAGGAGCGTCATAACCTCTAGGGATCATACCGATTTCGTAAAACACGAGAAAGGCGCCGTCCTTTAAAGCTACTACGTCTCCGCTCTCAAACTTCTGATTAACGTTGTCAGAAGACACACCGGGCTTAACGACGCTAAGCTCTCGAACCATTGACTGCCATGCTGACTTCTTCAAGAGCATGTACACAGTTTGATGATTAGGGGCCATGCCATCTACTGGCTGCTTTGGCTCGCCCTTATATTCATATATGGCGCAGCGAACCAATAAGGTTCTATCTGGCTTAGAAACCGCTGCTGATTTGCCCTGACCACCTTTGATAGCCAGTGCCCACTCTTGAGGACCCCTGACCTTACCATTAGAAACCTGAGCAGCGAGGTCGTAGACCATCACCGCAGGGTTCGACCGTACTTCGTAGTTGCGGTCTTCAGGGTCGTAAGCAATCCAAGACTTCTGAGGATTACCGAACGAGGTAACCATCGTGCATTCGAAGAACCACTTGCTGTACTCGTTCTCAGAGTATCTAGTGGGTTGGAACGTATTACCCTCAAAACAAGGGAACGGTCTGATTACTGTAGGATCGCTCTTTGTCCAAGAGGGCCTCATAATCATACCTGCGCCGGGCTTCAACACGTGATCGCCACGGCCAGAGTCTAAATTAGAAGATTCTAAACTAGGTAAACTTTGACCACCAAAATTTGACATAAAAACCTCCGTAAGAAACAACAAAAAACACGAAGCGGCAACAAGCCGATTCGCAGAACTAATACTTAATGGTTTTTATGGAATTATCAGTCGATAGATATGCTAAATAAACTGTAAGACCTGAATAATGCACAAGGCACCTCAATTCATTTAAGACCTATTAGACCAGTCGACCAATTAGACCCATAAGAAATATTAGAACTATTTTATCAATCCTGCATTGCTTGCGAGAGCAATCAGCTGAAGTTTAAGATCACTTAAATCTCCAGAGTTGCTAAGCACATGCGTGCAGTTTGAGGAATTATATGTAACCGTAGGGTCAATTGCAATACCGGGTCTTTCAACCCATACGGCTATCTTTATAAGTCCTTCAGACATAGCAGCTTGCAACTCAATAAAATTTCTTATCCCAGACAAAATAGGCGCAACCAGCGTGCAGTTCCTCACAAGAACCGCCGGATCACTGGTCCTATAATCATCAAGAATACGTCTCCACTCAAGACGGTTGTCATGCCTAGTGTCCCAGGCAATCTGCTCAGGAAGACTAAGCTTCTCTGCAACTATTGACTTGTGTACCCAAGAGATGCTCCCAGCATACTTAAGCCCAGTAATTTGGGAAAACATAAACGCTGCGGTGTCCTTTCCTGACCTACCATGTCCGCAAAAAACAATCATAGCTTCTCCCTGCTTTCCGCAATCTTGGCTTTTTTAAACATTAAAACAGATTCATACCCTACCCTTAAGTGTGCGTTACTACCGAACCCCATTCTTGAAGTAGGCACTCTTATTGAACTAACTAACACAAACCCAATAGCCTCAAGTACTTCGACGTGCCAATCCGTCACTTTAACCTGCTTTCCTTTTCTAATATGATCGGAAACATTGATTATAAGTTTACCGCCCTCACTAAGCACCCTTGCCATCTCTGCATATGCCTCTGTGTGAACCTTTCGGTAATCGACGCCCCACTGCATAGCCCCTGTGTTATGAGGGCTTAGACTTCGACCTAGGTAATGGGTGTAGGTAACCCTGCGGCTACTGTCCTTGGCATCATGGTGATCCGCCATTCTATTACCATACGTAGGAGAAGTACATATGGCATCAAAATAACTATTGGAGAATTGAGGCATGCGACACGCATCACCTATACTCCAATGGTCAACCCTATAGGTAGAAGATTTAGCCCACTCCTCTTCGAGCTCGTTACAGTACACCTCACCAACAAACCCATAATCTTTAATCATGGCTATCTTGCCAGTACCAGCAAACGGGTCCAGTACCTTAGAGCTCCCAGAAAGGAGCTCGGCAAATATAGGTATAAACTTGTCTGTAAATACTGCTGGGTGTCTCATAATTAATTTGCGGGACCTAACCATTCTTTAAAGTCACCTAGCGCATCTATATCAACCTTTAAAGAGGAGGTCTCCTCCAAAGACTCACTATCTTCATCTTCAGCATCAAAAGATGCGCTGTCATAGCTGTTCATTCCCAAATCGGTGCTTATCATCTCATTAACTGAGACTTCGATTTCTATTAATGCGCTGCAGAAATCAATAGAGATACTACCAGTAGACCCATCATTGTTGAAGTCGGCTCTTCCGTCAAAATCCATTATTTGAAATAGAAGCTCATCTTTTGTAACCCATCGATTACGACTAGCTTTACCGCTTTCCTTTCTAACACTCTCATAGGTTATAACATCTATCGCCTGCTGTTCGAACTCAGCGGCTAATACTGCGTCCTTTGAACAAGGGCACTCAGGCGTGTGAGCTATAGGTCTAGTTGAGCTGCCGTAAAGCCCAGCATTATAGTAATCTGCCTCTGCCTCACAGTGTATGCAGTACGCTGATGAAGCATCAAACTCGCTAAAAGAGTCTCCTGCGCCAGAGAAGTGTACTGTGTACTTACCAACCAAATTGTAAGTCGCAGCAGCATTTTTAATCATTGGAAGAATATCGTCACTAGTCATTTCGTATCTCCTTGTAAGTTGATTGTTCTAACTACTCTCTTAGTTTCAGAGTCAGCGTCCCTAAGGTAAGTTTTAGTCCTAGGGGCTGGCCCCATAGCGTTATTCATCCAAGCAGTCAGGTTCATCTCTGAAAGATAATCCATGACGTTAGGGAAGAACTTAAATTTGAAGTCCTCGTTTATATGTTGCTCGCATATTTTATATATGCTTACAACCTTTCCGTCACTGTTTGTAATGGTCTTACCAAAGATAGGCTCCATCACCTCAAATATCCAAAAGTGGCTATGCGTAAGTGCCCTATGGCGATTGTCTCCGCAGTACTTCTTGCTGCAATCCATCTTCTCATGGATTGCGGTGTAGTCCTCAGGCTTGCCACCAAACTGCCTAGCTGAGCTAAGCGAGTGCACTAGGGGCTCTGCCATTACTCGCTCCTATCTGTAAGCCAAGGTTTATTACTTCTAAATTCATCAATGCCTGCTTGCCAGCTAGATGTGACTCTCTTGATCATATTAATAGCATCAAGGGGGTCTGCAGCAGGGACCTCTATAGTAGTGCCATCAGACATAGTTACAACATGAGGCACTATTTGTAAAGCGTCTGATTCTTTTGTATTTTTATTCTTTGTTTTTGCGCTAACAGGCACAGGTAGTCTACTCATGGTTACTCTCCTTTAATCATGGTTTGCGTGTACTCTAGCTGATTTTGACTAGCCATGAATTGATCCCCTGAGAACTTGTTTTGCGTTCTCCGAAGCGCCACCTGATGGGACCCTTTAATCTCCCATCCCTTACTAATAAGCTCTTTTACTTCTTTTGTAAGTTCGTAAGCATTGTCGGCAACCACAACTTGATATTCCATTTTATTACTCCCTTGTGAAAGTGAGATGTGAATCTGCCTTAGTTAGGCTAAAGGCCCACTGACCGACAAAATTACCATTGGAGTCTTTAAGGCGGTTGCCGGTGTTACCCTGCTCTAACTTTTTAATAACCTGCTCCTTAATAATGTTTATCAACTCCTGAGGATCTTCAAACGCAGCGTTAAAAGTATCAATCTCGCATATGAATTTCATTCCTTGCATAACTCTTTTCCTTTTAATTTGGGCCCAACCATTCTCTAAAATCCCCTAAAGGATCTTCATCCGCAGCTTCCTTGTCTTTATCTATTAATTCGGCCCTAGCTAGTCGCTCTGCTGTCCAAGCTTCTTTAGCTTCCTTAACTTCCTTGGCCCTATCGTGCAAATAGGCTTCGTACCAGTTGTCAGGACGATTCCAGCTTATGCCCATAATTCTCTTCCTTTTAATTTGACGGTTCTAACCACTGTCTAAAGTCCCCTAAAGTATCTTCTGTTGACACCCTATGAAGTGGAAACATTTGTCTGTATTTGTGTAATGTGTATTCTTCTGTGGCTATCACTAGTTCTCCCAACGGGAAAGGTGCCTTTAAAACGTCCTTCGCATAACAGTACGAGTAGTATGCGCTTATAGCTATTGCAGCCTCTCCTAGTGGGAAAGAACCCTTTAAAACATCCTTTGCATATGTATAAGAGCGCTTTGCAACTTTAGATATGGCGCTCTCTCCCAATATAAAAGGAGCTTTTAAAACATCCGTTGCATAATAGTAAGAATATGATGAGCTTTTAGATATTGCATCCTCGCCCAATGGGAAAGGGGCCTTTAAGACTTGGTGTGCATACTCATAAGACGTTACCGCACTTGCGGCTATCGCAGCTTCTCCTAGAGGGAAGCTACCCTTTAAAACATCTTTAGCATAACGGAAAGAGCAGCTTGCACTTGTAGATATAATACGTTCATTTTTTGTGGGCTCCGTGCTGCGTATTCTCAAGGGAATAATACCGCAGGCAGTCATCGACTGAGGATTTTGTAAGTGTCGGTTGTAAGCTTGCAGTTCTAAGCTGTAAGCTGTTTCTGGGCTGTAATCGCTCATCATGTATTCTAAGCTGTTGGAACTAGCCATGCTTTAAAGTCTCCTAAATTAGCATTAACAACCTTCTCTGCTCTCTTAGGAAAAAGAGCTACATATCTTTTTAATGTGAGTGGGCACTTAGATATAGCTGCCTCACCCAATGCAAATGGAGCTTTTAGAACATCTCTTGCGTATTCAAAAGACCACTCCGCACTTGTAGCTATTGCGGCCTCGGCCCTAGGGAAAGGAGCTTTTAGTATATCCTTTGCGTAATAATGAGAGTGCCTTGCATTATTAGATATTTGAGCCTCTCCTAATGGGAAGGCCGACTTTAAAACGTCTTTTGCATACAAATAAGCATGAACTGCTTCGGTAGCTATAGCATCCTCTCCTTTTAGAAAAGGACCTTTTAAAACTAATTCTGCATAAGCACGAGAGTAATAAGGATCAGCGGCAATAGCAGCTTCGCCTTTTGGGAAAGGACCTCCTAAAACGTTCTTTGCGTAATAATAAGAATTATATCCACTAGAGGCTATGCAGTCCTCCACCGACGTAGCCCTGCCCTTTACAATTTCTTTTGCATACTTATACGCGGTGGTAGGGTCTTCAAAGATAAGTGAACGGGCAGCAGAAAGCTTGTCCCAATCTAGCCCTGCGGCTTTATCAGGTACAATAACTTCTTTAAGATATTTAAAACTCTCATCTGTGGTCATGTTGTTCTCCTTTAGAGTTACTCAATGTAATTAGAGTCTTTCAACGCAGATTCAAAGCTAGAGCATAGCTTTGATAACGGCTTAGAATCGGTTATAGGTGTTGGTAGTGGGAACACCTCACGAATCCCAAAGTCATCCGTGTCTACACACGGAGTAGGATCTACGTCAAGCACCCGTATTTCGTAACCAGGCAGCAACTTACGAAGTCGTTTTGCTGCGTGAGTAGGGTCACTAGCCTGTACAGCTGTGTATCGTCTTATACGGTCTTTTGAAGGTAACAGCCACGCTGTTGCTTTGTACCAATTCATTTTGTTTCTCCTTTAAGTTTACTCAATTCAGCGGCTTTCAACTCAGCTACAAGACTGCCCAACACAATTTCAAGAGGGTGACGCATTTTAGATAATGACTTGTTCCTACTTGACGACCTTCGGCACTCTTCTAACCTAGCTCTCTTTTTTATACTTTTAACGGCTCTTAGCATGCAGGCCTCGTCCTTAATAATGCTAAGAACTAGGTCTTCTTTTACTGGCCCGTCAAATGCCCCTAACACTGGAGCTACTTCGCCAGTAGTAGTTAGCTTTATCGCTTTGTCATCGGAATCAGCCTCTACAAAATAGATATTTGTAACTTTTTGCGTAACCTTATACCACATAGCAAACTCCTATTTAAATTGGTTAAATAAAAATGTTATCAAAAATACCATCAGGTCCTTCCATAGCTCTTATAGCGTTAGATTGGAGTCCGCTCATTTCGTTCTCATGCTTTTCAAAGTTGTAATCTAACCTACCCCCAAAGAACGATATGTTCTGATTTTCAATCTTGCCTTTACATATCTCATCGCTGCACACTCGACACATGGTTGAATCAGGAGCCGTCCTTAATATGTCTATGTCAGTTATGTCATCTTTACAACAAAAGCACTTTGTACCTCTCCTATTAAAATCAGCAGATTCAAGACCCGTCTCAGGATGATTAAAAAGCAATTCGTTATCAGCCACCCAGCAGTGAAATAAATCTTCTTTTTTATTTGCCATGCCTCCGCCCCTATTATTGTTTTGTGTCACTGCAAAACTGGTCTCCCCTTAAATGTAGCCCTAGCTTTTTTAATTCAGAACGTATTTCTTCAACAGTACGTGCGCCAGTATTTCTCCAACAAAGTATATCGTCAGCGCTAAACTGGACAAATTCTGAAAGGCGTGTCCCTTTAAAGTACCGTTCAATGCGTCTTCTAGCTTTTGGTGTAACATTTAAAGTAGGAAAAACTGGTTTGCTTAGTATCGGACTCTGAGCCATCAAATGGCTTAGCATAAGTTCGGCGTTTGTTGCTGCGCTAGCCGCAGCGTCATAGCCAAGCCTTTCCCAGCCAATAAAGTTTGACATCTCGTTGTCTGGCTCTATATAAGCATCTCCTGGCGAGTCAACAGGCCCTGACGGACCACTGAAGCTGGTAAGGCTGTTACCCTCACCTTTCTCATCTTGGACAACCGCCCAAACCATAACTGGATTTCGTATTGTTGTACCGTCTTCTTGTTTAAACTTCGCTACCCATCCCTCTTGCGGGGAAACAATGCTCAATATTTTACGGCTGGACATGTTCTTTATTCCTTTTATTAAAGTGCTCTTCGTCTGATTTCTTCTGCAATTCTCTGCGTGTCATTTCCTCTTCATTAACAAAATTAAAGAGTTCTTCATCCTTTTTCATAAAGAACTCTAAGACTGATTTAAAACCAACATCAGACACGCTACTCTGAACAGACTCATTTATCTGTTTCATGATATTTATAGCGTTTGAAGTATTATCACAAGCTATTGCCTGATCTTCTAGCGGATGATACATAAAATCGTATCGTAAAAAGTTCTCCAAATCTTCCTTTGCTGAGTTAATTAATAACTCCATTAAATACTCATATTCTTTTTGAGATAGCTGTAAATCGATTTTTAATAATGAACTCATCAATAGCATACTCATCTCCTAGTTAAATTGGTTAAAGATATGATCCCGAAATTGCTTTCGGGATCATAGGTTATACAGCTTATGTTAACACTAGCTTGGGTGGTCTTCAGAAACAGCTTCATCACATAGTGTAGATATCCTACCGTCAAAGCTGTTAACATCTGGGCCTGCCTTTGATCCGTCCGCTGGAAAATCAAAAACAGTGGAGGGGTCCCTGGGCTCAAACATAAAATCAAGGTCATCAAAAAATACTTCTATGTCTATGTTACGCCTTTGCTTAGCAGAAACATCAAACGTCATTAATGATACAAACTCGTATATCATAAAAAATGCAGCTGCTTGAACCATTAATGATACGCATCCAGAGTGTAGCTCTATATCATCCCTGTTTGCATATACGTACTCTATGGCGGCGCACTTACTAGCCGTGTCCATGCTAGACCACACTGGTATTTTACCGTGTTTATTGAGCTCGTAGACCAGGCCATCCTCGTCTTCTTCAGTTTGGTATTCAGGAGATGACCAATCCTTAAAAGCCTCATACGTAGCTTCTATCATTCCGGTCGCTATTTTACGATACTGCATGATTAACCTCCTAATGCTGGGCAAACCTCTCAGGTATGCCCATAACTTTGCAGTCCTCTTTGGTAAGCGGTATCGACCATTTGGTAAATACTTCAGTCGCTATACCTAAATGAAAAGGACCGCTACCATCCCGCCTCATCGTTCCGTCTAAGTTACAAGATCGAATCTCGACCTTTTCGCTCATGCAGACCGGCAAGACAGTATCCACCACCCATTCTACGCAAGCATAAGGAACCTCAAGAATCACGGCATCGTGAACTTGAAGTATTATGTCGTAGGTCATTCCCTTGGGTGCGTTATCTCGATAAGTATATATATGGTCTAGGGCGCATGACATGGCGTCGGCAACCGCAGACTGGATAGGAAAATTCATGCTCTGACGCTCATACTCAGCCACGACCATGCGGTCCTTGCTAGGCATAAAGCGCCTGTATCTTCCAAAGGCATTACAGATCCAGCCGGGGTCGTTAACCCTAGACCGGCAGTCGCCAAAGTAGATTGGAAGCCGAGGATACATCGCTGTAAGTCCGTTGATAAGGTCTTGGGCCTCACTAACGGAAATGATAACCCCCTCCTGCTTAGCTTTGCGAGCTGTTGACTCAGCTCCTTGCCCATAGGCGTAACCGAACACCACCGCCTTAGCAGCAGTGCGCATACCTGCTTTGCCTATGTCTTTAAGACCCTTCTTAGTTGCTGGGCAGCCTAGCTTGAATGTGCTGACAGCCACATTGCTATGGATGTCATAGTACTCAGGGTGGTCCTCTGGCAAGTTAGCCCTGCGAACATGGTCGATCATGTTCTTATCGCCTGACTGCCAGGCCATGATTGCCAGCTCAGCACCGGTGTAGTCAGCCTCGACCAATACAGTTCCAGGCCTAGCTCCAACCACAGACCTTAAAGGATACGTGTACTTTAACCCTAGCTCTGCGCCGTGGTCATTGAAGATGCGCTTGTACTTATCTTCAATAGTCTTGCCCAAGTTCTGCATATTAGGCTTAGAGGAAGATGCCCTGCCCGTTTCTTTGGTTTGACTGAACATAGACCTAACTCGACCGTCCTCATTGACATAGGATAAGATACCCTTGTCATAGACAACGTCGCCTTCAGAGTCCATCTTGTCATTGCCGTCTTTATCCACATCTGGACCTCTAAGAACTGTTGTTCTTAAATGCTGCAAAGCTCTCGTATCTCTAAGCATAGCGATGACAGGGTGCTCATCCGCAAGGATGGTCAGCGTCTCCTTATCTGCAGAGGGAGTATACATGTGGGCCTCTCTCCTAAGAATAAGCTCAGACCACAGCTTACCCTTTGAACCCATGCCCGTACTCTTGTATGGCGTAACTCCTAATGACATGGCTCCATCTGGCCGCTGCCTAACTGGATTACCACTGGCGTCTCGCTTGCCAGACAACTCTTCACCAAACAAGAGCTCTCTGTTATGAAAGGTACTTGAAGGGTTATAGTCTGGCCAATTTATGACGACCCTTAGTTTGGTCAACAAGCTATCGTACATCTTGTCATAGGCTTCAGTGAGCTGCAGAACCCTGTCAGCATCAATCATGATGCCCTTCTGTCTCATCTCTATGAAGCCTGGGTAGGCCCTAGATGACATCCAGAAAGCAGGTCGACAGTTGTTACCATACTTGTCGCTATCAAGAGCGCCAGGCTTACCATCACAGCCGTTATAGTAGTCAAACAGCCGACGGGTAACGTCGGCGTCATAACAGCCGTAAGGCACGATGACCTCATCAGGACAATCTCCGTAACCTTCAAGCTCTGAGTTCTTTATTCCAGATTTCTTAACAAACTCCTTACGCCATTCTGTGACTGGACCTTCCCACCTAGGGACTCCACAGTATCGAACAGCCTGCTCTTCTAAGTTGAACACGTCAGTCTCGTTGACTGAGTGAGCAGCAAGAAGCGTATCAAAGCCGCCCTCTGTAGCGGTCTTCTCAAACCCAAACCTATAGTTAGGTCCTAGCTCATCTAATGGATCGTCGCTAGGCGCTAGGAAGGAAGGACCTAGGTCTACTCCAAGAGACTTGATCCACGGAAGATCCGCAGTAAGGTAATGACCTGTGACCCTAACCTTACGGCCATCTACCGGATAGAATATAGAGTTAAGAATGCTACTGAGCTCATCAGGACCGCCGCCGAAGGCAAACCCTCCACCAGCCTTATTGACGATAATGCTACACGCTGTGCCCGACTTCCAAGAAAGCTGTACAGTACGAACATAAGCATTCTTCTCACCCGGCCAAGCCCCATTCCATTCAAGGTCCAAGGCAACCACAGGGTTAGGTTCCTTAAGAATCTCATCCCTAACAGCGATAAGCTGCTCAGCATTATAAACAGCGAAGTGGTTAAGCCCGACCTCGGTAGATAAGAACTCTTCACTCCTGCATACCGCTGAGAAGTGTGCTATCGAAGTATTGAACCTATCTAAGCTCTCCGGATAACGAAGCACATAAGCTGGGTTAATACAGGCTACGGCCTTGGCCGTATGAAACGTACCGTCGCCTAACGGGATGTTTATATCAAACACCCTGCCAGTAGATGAGGTAAGCTTTTGATCTCTACCTACCAAAGCCTTAAGCGCTTCGTCGCCAGATAGCAAAATGTAGTCCGGCCTAGCTAGCATAAGCTCAAGCCGTAATATAGTAGCGCAGTTATGTATCCAAGCTGCCTTAAGGGCTGTAGATGATGGGTCTAAAAGTACATGTTTGACTGAAGCGGTCACATAGATGTCCTCAGGCTTAAAGCCTTGAGACGTCAGCGCAGTCCATAGAAGGTTAGTTGATCCACCTATGGAAATACGCTTGTCGTAATAATCGCTCTGCGCTGCGCACTTTCCAATAATCATGTACTTGAATTTACGGAAAGGGCCAGGGCGGCAGTCTCTCATCCACCCAGAGCCTGGCACCATCCTTGCAGTTAGTATGTTGCCATTAAACAGAACAGGTAGATCAAAGTCTTGGTCATAGAGCGCTCTGAAGTACAGATAATCAGAATAGGCGTCTACATACATGGATTCACTAGACCCAGCCATCTTAACTGCCAGTTGACTAAAGTCAGGGCCTGGCTTTGGCATGATTGCACTGTTCCTTGATGGGAACAAGAACGGCCAGTCTGCCAATGGACCTGTACCGTCCATTAGCAGCAGAAAGTTTCTAAAGGTACAGCTATTTTTAAAATCAAGATGCATTAGGCCACTCCGTGAATACAGCGGGCATTACCATTCCCCTATCAGACATGTAGTTGTGGAGACGTCTCCACAACTCGCCTTTTAGCATACCTGGATCCTCATCGGGCTCCATTGGAAGCTTGATTACAGTAGACCTAGGGGCGGCTTGCTGAATCTTACTGATTAATAATTCGGCCTTAAGAGCGGCATCGCCATCAAGAGCTATGACAATAGGCTTTCCGTTAAAGTGCTCGCCTATGAGAGACAGCTGCCCTGCGCTGCAGTCGCTACCAAAGATGGC
>B570J29032_109958694_pt1 | contig 14425 bp, 14 predicted proteins | sample LakMenEpi16Nov12_FD_29032 | JGI IMG/M metagenome (IMG submission 29032)
CGTGGGGCCGGCCGATACGGCCGCCGGTGGCGGCGGGCTGAGCTGGCTTGAGGGACTGCTGGCCGGCCCCCAGGTGGCAGGGCTGCCGATCGAGTGGTTTGGGCCGATCTACGGCGAGCAAGAGCTGCTGCAGCACTACATACAGGCTGCGCTGTTCGCCTACCCATCGCTGGCGGAGCGGGGCGAAACGTTTGGGCTGGCGCCCCTTGAGGCGATGGCCTGCGGTGCTGTGCCGATTGTGAGTGACCTGGCCTGCTTCCGCGACTTCATCACCCCTGGCGTAAATGGCCTTGTGTTTAACCATCGTGCCGCTGATCCCGCGGCTCAGCTGGCCCAGGAGATCCTTAATCTCGCCAGCCATCCTGAACGTCGCTCAGCAATGGCCGAAGCGGTCCTCACTGTGCGCCAGAGCCATTACCCGGCCACGATTGCCGCAGATTTTCTTCGCTGTTTTGAGGAGATGCTTCACCAACCCTGCGTCTGATCCTCTGTTGTATGCACACCCACGTCCAGTCCAGCCGCTACGCCAGCCCCTGGACCCGACGCCACCGTCTACGCCAGTTGCTTTGGGAGATCACCTGGCCCCTTCTCTGCGCCTGGAGCCCCAAGCCCTGCAATCCCTGGCGTCTGATGGTGCTGCGCTGCTTCGGGGCCACGCTCCATGGCCAGCCGTTCGTGCACCAGCGCGCCCGTATTGATCATCCCTGGAACCTCACCCTCCAGCACAGAGCCTGCCTTGGTGACCGCGCTCACGCTTACTGCCTTGGTGCTGTGGAAATCGGCTCCGGCGCCTGTGTGGCCCAGGAGGCCTACCTCTGCACTGGCAGTCATGATCTTCGCGATCCCCACTGGCCCCTACAGACCGCCCCAATCCACATCGGCGCCGACGCCTTCATCGGCGCTCGCGCCTTCCTGCTGCCGGGCGTGTGCGTGGGCGAACGGGCGATTGTTGGTGCCTGCGCCGTGGTGACCCGCAACGTGCCGGCCGCTACCACGGTTGGGGGTAATCCGGCACGGCCATTGAAAGTGTAATCGCATGCCTGAATATCTCGAGGACCTCACCATCGCCATCCCCGTTCGCAACGAAGAGCGCAATCTCAGCGCCTGCTTGCAGGCCATCGGCACTGATTTCGCCAGCCGCGTAGTGGTAGTAGATTCGGCTAGTGCCGATGCAACGGCTGCGGTGGCCCGCCGCCATGGGGCCGAGGTGATCGATTTCCACTGGGACGGTCATTTCCCCAAAAAGCGCAACTGGTTCCTGCGTGAACACACCCCCAGTACCGAATGGGTGCTCTTCCTCGATGCCGATGAGATCCTCTCCTCGGCGGTGAAAAGGGAGATCGCCGACGCCCTGCCGGGCAGCAACCAGAAAGGGTTTCTCCTCAGTTACACCAATTACTTCCTCGGCCGCCGTCTGCGTGGCGGTTACCCCCTGCGCAAACTCGCCCTCTTCCGCGTGGGCGAAGTGGAATATGAGCGTATCGAGGAAGATCACTGGTCGGCGTGCGACATGGAGGTGCACGAGCTCCCGCTTGTGACTGGTTCGGTGGGCCTGATCCGCTCCCGCATCGATCACCGCGATTTGCGCGGCATCGATAGTTACATGCGAAAGCACAACGAGTACGCCGCCTGGGAAGCGCAGCGCCTCTTCAGCCACCGCCACGCTACCGCCAACCCCAACAGCAGCGTCACCAGCTGGAAGCCCCACCAGCGCCTCAAATACCGGCTGATCATCTCTCCCTGGGGAGGCCTAGCCTTTTTCTTCGGTAGTTTCTTGCTCATGGGCGGCTGGCGCGACGGCACCATCGGCTTCGCCTTCTGCCTGCTCAAGGCCGGCTACTTCACCCAGATCGCCTGTCGATTGCGTGAGCTTGAGCAGCAGCACGCCGCCCTGCCCCCTGCTGGCTGATCGCCTTCTTGCGCCTTTCCCGGATGCCCGCCCCCTTCCGTTCAGTTAACGAGCTGGCCTCGCTCTTCCGCTACTGGCAGCGCCACCCCCTTGCCAGCCGCGACATGCCAGGCACCGTGGCTCGCTTCCTGCGCTGGCAGTTGGGCAGCCGCCTCTTACGCATGCCGGTGCTCGTGCCCTGGGTGGGCAGCACCTCCCTGGTGATCGAAACCGGCATGACCGGCGCCACTATGAATTTTTACTGCGGCTTGCATGAAGCGTCTGACATGGCGTTTGTGCTGCACGTGCTCCGGCCCGGTGATGCCTTTCTCGATGTGGGCGCCAACGTAGGCACATACACCATCTTGGCCAGTGGCGTTGCCTTGGCCCGTGCGATTGCTCTTGAGCCCATTCCCATCACCTTTGAGCGGCTACTGCGCAACCTGCGCCTGAACGACCTGCTCAGCCGCGTTGAGCCTTTGTGTCTGGCGGTGGGTGCTACGGAGGGATCGGTGCGCTTCACCGCCGGCCGCGACACCACCAACCGCGCCTTTTCCCTGCTCCCCTCCCCCAGCCAGGAGCCCACCTTGGAGGTGCCCCTCACCAGCCTCGATCAGTTGCTGCAGGAGGCCGGGGCCACTCCGCTGGTGTGGAAAGTGGATGTGGAAGGCTATGAACCTGAAGTGCTGCTCGGTGCTGCCGCTGCCCTGCAGCAGCCCCACCTGCGCGCCGTGCTCCTGGAAGCTGACACCCCCGCCCTGCAGCGCACCATGGAACAGGCTGGCTTCGCCCGGTACAGCTACCACCTCTTCAGCCGTATGCTCAGCCCCGCGAGTGGCCCCGGTTCCTCCGGTGGCCACAACCAGCTCTGGATCCGGGATCTCCCCTTCGTGCAGGAGCGCTGCCGCATGGCGCCGCCGGTGCGGGTGAATGGGCTTGAGCTGTAGGACCGTCTGCACAAACCCCCGAGAACACCTCGATTAATTGCCCCGGGAGGCCACTAGGGCCTCCAGCTCCCGCTCCAGGTGCTCCAGCACCACCTCATGCCCGAAGCGCTCCTCAGCCAGTTGCCGCGCCTTGGCCCCCAACTGCTTCCTGAGCCCTTCATCCAGCACCAGCCGCCGCACCGCCGCCGCAAATGCTCTCCCATCCTCCGGATCCACCCGCAACCCCGCCAGTTCCGCCAGCTCCCCCAGTTCACTGCCCCCGGGGGTGCTCGCCACCACCGGCCGCCCGCTCGCCATCATTCCCAGCATTTTTGACGGCAACACCAAATCCGCCGCTCCCGCCTTCTGCGGCAACAGGTGAACATCCGCCAGGTTCAACCAGCCATTCAGCCGCTCCACCGGTTGCAGCGGCAACAGCCGCACATTTGCCCGCCCCGCCGTGGCCTCCGCCAACGCCTCCTTGCTGGGCCCCTCCCCCGCCAACAGCCATACCAGCTGGGGCAGATCCTGCAATTCCTCCATCGCCGCCACCAGCACCTCCAGGCCTTGCTTCTTGTTCATCGAGCCCGAATACTGCAGCACCACCGCCCCTTCCGGCACCCCCAACTCCTGCCGAGCGGCCTGCCTCTCCTCTTCCTCCAAGGGGCGGATCGCCTCCAGATCCACCCAGTTCGGCAGCAGCACCGCCCGCTCCGCCGCCACCCCCTTCCGCCGCGCTCGCTCCACCATCGCCGCGCTGATTGAGCTCACCCGCTCAAACCCCCGCAACGTGCGCCGCTCCCAACCCTCCGCCAGCTCCCGCATCCACCGACCCTTCAGCAACCCCAGCTCGAAGGCCACATCCAGTTCGAAATCCTGGATGTGCAGCCAGCCATGGCATCCCTCCCCGCACAACCGCCCCAGTAGCAAGGCCCCCGGCGCACAGAAGAACGCTGGCGCTACCGTGAGTACCACATCCGGCCTCCAGCCCCGCTGCGACAACACCACCGGCAGACTAAGAAGTGCAAAACTTGCCAAATGCAGCAGCCGCTTTAGCCCATTTGGCCTGTGAGGCACCCAGAGCGGGCACCGCATCACTTCCACACCCTCCAGCCACTCTTCGCTATATCTGTTGACTACATTGAAATCACCATTTCCTAGTTTCCATTTCGGGTAGTAGGGCTGACCAGTGATCACGCGCACTATATGGCCTTTTTGGTTCAGCCAGTAGGCAAGTTCCCCGCTGTATTTGCCGACGCCAACGGGCTCTGGCTTGTAATGTATTCCGTATAGAATAATGCGCATCGATTATTCTTTCCTTGCGACGCTGAATTCTCTCCATGATATTAGTTCTTTGATGCCTCCGCCCGCAACAAAAAACTTATTACGCCTTTACGGCAAAGATCTCAACCGCCTGCTGCGGCTCCTGGATCCATCCATTGTCACCGCCCTGCTATTTGGCATCCAAAGCTTCTTTGGGCCGCCGGATATGGCCTCTGCCATGGCGGTGTTTCTCCTCACAGCGCTCATCCTTCCCGCCGGCAAGCTCTACCGCAGCTACCGCCAGACCAGCCTCTGGACCCTCCTGCGGCGGGTGACCCTCTCATGGATTCTGGTGCTCGCCGCCCTGCTGTTGATTGCGTTCCTGCTCAAAGTCACCGCCACCTTCTCCCGGCTGGAGATGATCCTCTGGGCACTCGGCAGCTGGACCCTTCTTGCACTCTCCCATGTGGGCAGCCGCAAGCTCCTTCGCTGGCATCGGCTCCAGGGCGGCAACACCCGCAACGTGGTGTTCTGGGGCACCGCTGAGCAGGCCATCGACTTTCACCACAAGCTCGAGCGGCTCCCCTGGATTGGCCTGCGCCTCGTGGCCTGGTTTCAGGCTGACGCCTCCCCCACTCTGCCCCTGCCATCCTCCATGCCTCCCGCCTCCGGGGGCCTTCAAGACATGTCCCATTGGCTCGCTAGCCATGACGTGGATCAGATCTACTTCAGCTACATCTCCTCCGCCGATTGCTCCCTTCTGCAGGTTTTGCGCTTCTTCGGTGACACCTGCAAGCCCGTGTACTACCTCCCCGCCTGGGCCATGCCCTCCATGCAGTTCAAGGTAGATCGCATCGGAGATTCCTTCGCCATCAACCTCTGGGGTCAGGAGGGGTCCCTCATTGATCACCGCATCAAGCGGCTCGCGGACCTCCTCAGCTCGGCCCTCCTACTGCTCATTCTCTCCCCCCTCCTGCTGGCGATTGCTCTGCTCGTCTCTTTTACCAGCACCGGGCCTGTGTTTTACGCCCAGACCCGCTCTGGCCTCGATGGCCGTCCCTTCCGCATGCTCAAGTTCCGCACCATGACCTGCACGGAAGATGGCCCTACCGCAGGCCTGCGGCAGGCCCGCCGGGATGATCCCCGCGTCACCCCCCTCGGACGCATCCTGCGCCGCTGGTCGCTTGATGAGCTGCCTCAGCTCTTCAATGTACTCGCAGGTTCCATGAGCCTTGTGGGCCCCAGGCCCCATCCAGTGGCCCTCAACGAGCACTACCGGACACTCATCCCCGCATATATGCAGCGCCACCTCCTGAAGCCTGGCATGACCGGCCTTGCCCAGGTGGAAGGCTTCCGCGGTGAAACCGAGGAACTCAGCGCCATGGCCCGCCGGGTTGATGCTGATCTGCGCTACCAGCGCGAATGGTCCATCAGCCTCGACATCCGCATACTTCTGCGCACCGTGCTCCACTTGAGTTCCCGCAACAATGCCTACTAAACAGCCCGGCGTGGGGGGTGCGCAGTAGCTGTAGACGAAGCCCTCAAAAATGTACAGCACATTGGGTGTCTTCTTATGGCTCTGCCCAAAAGTATGGTTTGCTGTTTTGTGTTAAAATAGATTAAATGCTCGATTACCCTTGTATGGGCGACCAGGTTCCGGTTAGTTTTGTGTTCAATATCCTCTGCCTCTTTTTGCCTGGCATGCGATCTGCTCAAAATTATAGTCACTTTACGCAATTCATGGCGGGAATTTTGCGCTGCCACCCAAGAACGGGTGGGGGGCTTCGCTTTTCCCGAATCTGCCGCTTTGAGCTGGTGCCCTGGTTCGATCAGCTGGAAGGCCGCTACCAGCAGGCGTTGGCATTCAAGAAGCAGGCGCCATGTGTGGCCTGATCGGCAGCTTCCAGTTTCAATGCCTTGCCCAGCCCTTAGATTTGGATCCCCTGCGCCACCGGGGCCCCGATGCGGAAGGTACCTGGCACAGCCCCGATGGCTACTGCTGGCTGGGGCACACCCGGTTGGCGATTCAGGATCTCAGCGAGGCTGGAGCCCAGCCGATCACCAGTCATTGCGGACGTTTCACACTGGTGTTCAACGGCGAGATCTACAACCATCAGCAGGTGCGAAAGGGGTTGCGCTTCCAGGCTTGGTGCGGCCACAGTGACAGCGAAACCCTGGTGGAAGGCCTGGCTCAGCGGGGGCAGGCCATTCTTCTGGAGCTCCGGGGTATGTTTGCCTTCGCGGCATATGACTCAGCCAAACAACAGCTGTTGTTGGCCCGCGACCGGCTAGGAATCAAGCCACTTTACATAAGCTGTCAGCCGCAGGGAGTGCTGTTCGCCTCTGAGCGCCGCGCCCTCCCGGCGGGCCATAGGCTCGATCCGCAAACCATCAGCCAGGTGCTTGCCTTCGGGCACGACCGTACCCTCGCCGAGTTTCCAGGGCCCGATACTCAGGGGATCATGAGCCTGCCAGCCGGGATGGTGATGAAAGTTACCCATACCCGGCGCCATGACACCGTGCGCTACTGGCCGCCCAAGCCCCGGCCGGATTGGTCCCCCTTGCCGATCCGCGATCGCCGCTGGGCCCTCACCGTTCTGCGCCAGCAGCTAGAGGAGGTGGTGGCCCAGCACTTGCTGGCCGATGTGCCCGTGGCTTGCTTCCTCTCCTCTGGGCTGGATTCGGGCATCCTGGTTGCTCTGGCCAGCCGCCAACGGCCCGGTGGAATCTCCACATTCACAGTGGCCCTGCCAGGCACCCTGCAGGATGAGAGCGTGCAGGCACAACAGATGGCCCGCCACTGCGGTTGCGAGCATCATCAATTGATTATTCATGGAGATGATGCCCTGGCCTGGGTGGAACAGGCCCTCACCGCCTTCGATACGCCAACGGCCGATGGGATCAACACATACCTGATCAGCCGCGCCGTGGCCGCGCAAGGCATCAAGGTGGCCCTCAGCGGCCTGGGGGCTGATGAGCTTTTTGGTGGCTATCCCTCCCATCGGCTGTTGCCCTGGCTGCAGCTGTTGCGCTGGTTGCCTTGCCGAATCCGCCAGAGCCTGCTTCATAAGCTCATCCCCAGGCAGGCTCGCAAATTCGAAGGGTTACCCAGCTGGGATCGCTGGCATCTGGGCCTGGCTCTACGCCGCTGGGCCAGCGACCAGGATCTGGATGCGGCCGGCGCCGAACCTCTGCAGTGGCCAGGTTCGGCCCCTCAGCGCATCACCCAGGCCTGGGGGCAAACCACGTGGGCCGAACTCTTTGGCTATACCGAACCGATGTTGCTACGGGATTCCGATGGGATGAGCATGGCTTGCGGCCTGGAGTTGCGGGTGCCCTTTCTGGATCACCAGCTTGTGGAGATTGCTCTGCGCATGCCCCAGCGCTTTCAGCGCCCTGGCAAGTTGCTGCTGCGCCAGGCCTGCGCAGACTTATTTCCACCCGGCTATCTGGATCGCCCCAAGCGGGGCTTTGCCTTGCCGATGGAGGCCTGGATGCTTGGGCCGCTTCGCCCGCTCTGCCTTTCGCGCCTGGCGGCCCTGGAGCAGAGCGGATGGCTTGATGCAAGCTGGATCATCCAGCAATGGCAAGCCTTTGAGGCTGGCCAGCTTAACTGGCCAAGGGTCTGGAGTCTTGTGGTGCTGGGTGAGTTCAACAAAACGGAGCGACTGCCATGAGCGATTCAATTGGAGGCTTTATCGCTAATCCGTTTAATACCCTTTGCAATGATGGGCAAAGGCAAGCAGAACACCCTTCATGCCTCTGAGGATTCTGCATGTGGTTGAATCTGTAAACCCAGTAGGTGGTGGGCCGATTGAGGGGATTCGGCAGAGGGCCTTATCTCATCATTCCCTCGGTGATACGTTACACATCGCCTGCCTCGATCCCCCCGGCGCCCCTTACCTAGCTTTTCCCGGGGTGCCTGTGGAGCCCCTACGCTGCTCCTGGGCTGACAACCTCTTTCCCTTCTCCCTCCTGCGCTGGATCCGCGACCATCACCACGCCTACGACGCCGTGGTTGTGAACGGCATTTGGCAATTTCACCTCCTGGCTGCCTACCTGGCCGTGCGCGGCTCCTCCACCCCCTTTCTCGTGTTTCCCCACGGGATGCTCGATCCCTGGTTTCGCTACCGCTATCCCCTCAAGCACCTCAAGAAATGGCTCGTGTGGCCCTGGGCCATCTATCTCCCCCTGCGGGGTGCCGATGCGGTGTGCTTCACCTGCAACCAGGAGCGCCTCCTCGCCCGCCAATCCTTCTGGCTCTATCACTGCCATGAAGTGGTGGTGAACTACGGCTCCAAGGGCATCCCGGATCCCTCCTGCGATTACGCCGCGCCCTTCCTGGAGGCCCATCCCGCCATCGCCGGCCGCCAGCGCTTTCTTTTCCTCGGCCGCGTGGCCCCCAAGAAGGGCCCCGACCTGCTCCTGCGCGCCATCGCTGCCCTCCAGGCCGAGGGCCTCTGGGATCCGGCCACCATGGTGCTGGTGCTGGCGGGGCCTGCCCAGGGTGCCTACGCCACTGAGCTCCAGCGCCTGGCCGAGCGCCTGGGCATCACCGCCTCCCTCCACTGGACCGGCATGCTCCAGGGCGATCGGAAGTGGGGCGCCTTCCAATCCGCTGATGCCTTTGTGCTCCCCTCCCACCAGGAAAACTTCGGCATCGCCGTGGCCGAAGCCCTCTCCTGCTCCACCCCCGTGCTCCTCACCCACCCGGTGAACATCGCCGCCGACATCGCCGCCGCCGGCGCCGGCCTGGTAGAGCACGACACGGTTGCCGGCATCACCACCCTCCTGCGCCGCTGGCTGGCCCTCGATCCCACTGCTCGCAGCGCCATGGCCACCGAGGCCCGACGCTGCTTCCTCGAGCGCTACGAGATCACTAACGCCGCCCTCTCCGTCACCCGCACGATTCATGCCGCCCGCCTTCAGCGGCAGCTGGCGCAGGCGTGAGGGTGATTGTTGCCCCTGCACCCCAGAGGGGCCGCACCCTGCGGGTGCCGCTCGATGCCCGCACTGTGCGCTTCAGGAGCGGATGTAATTCGCGTGGCTCTCAAGATGTCTAATCCTCTGCTGGTGGCCTGCCGCCCGCGGCAATGGCCCAAAAACCTGCTGGTGTTTGCCGCTCCTCTGTTCGCTTTCCGGTTCGAGGCCGACGTCTGGCTGAGAGCAGGTGGTGCCCTGGTGGCCTTTTGCCTCATCTCCAGCGCCATCTACTTGCTGAACGACTGCTTAGATGTGGAGGCCGACCGGGCCCATCCCAGCAAGCGCCATCGGCCGATTGCGGCCGGCCAGCTCACCGTGCCGGCGGCCCTCTGCACAGCAGCTGTGTTGGCGGTGCTTAGCCTTTTCCTGGCGTCCTCGATCACGCCGGCCCTGGCCGGGGTGGTGCTGCTCTACGGGTTGATCCAGGTGGGCTACTGCGTTCAGTTCAAGCGGATGCCACTGCTTGATCTGTTCTGTATTGCCTCCGGCTTCCTGCTCCGGGCGATTGCCGGCGTGGTGGCTGGTGGGTTCGGCTTCTCTCCCTGGTTTTTGCTCACCGTGGGTCTGCTGGCCCTGTTCCTGGCGATCGAGAAGCGCAAGGCCGAGCTACGGATGGCGAAGGACCTCGGCGTGATGACCCGCAAGGTGTTGGAGCGCTATTCGTTGCCCCTGCTGCTGCGCCTGGAGAGCCTGGTCGCCACGAGTTCCTTCATGAGCTATAGCCTCTGGGCCTCGGGGCCGGCACTCAATGGTGCCTCCACCACCTGGATGCTGCTCACGGTGCCGTTTGCCCTGGTGGGGATCTTCCGCTACCAGCTGTTGAGCGACCCCGAGGAAGCCGAACGCCGGCGCCTGCTAGTTCCAGAGCGCACCAGCGAAAAACCGGAAGAGATCCTGTTGGGGGATCGCGGTATTCAGTTCACCCTGCTGGCCTGGCTGTTCACCGTGGTGGTGGTGGGCCTCAGCCATCGTGCTGATCTCCTGCCGGAAGGGGGGCTTAAGTCATGAAGGTGTTTCTGCCCGGGGGCGCCGGCCTGGTGGGCTTGAACCTGATCGCCCTGCTGCAGAGCAACCATCCCGATTGGGAGCTGGTGGTGGTGGATAAGAAGCGGGAAGCCGTGGCTATTGCTCGGAAGCTCTTCCCCAGGGTCACCTTTCTGTTGGAAGACCTCACGCAAACAGATGGCCAGCAATGGCCAGCGGCGGTTCTGGGTTGTGATGCCTGCGCGATGCTTCAAGCTGAGATTGGCAACACCGACCCCAGCCAGTTTGAGCGCAACAACGTGCGCAGCACGGAAGTGGTGCTGGAGCAGCTACGGCAGGCCGGCATTCGCCGGCTGGTGCACGTGAGCAGTTCGGTGGTGAAGTCTGTGGCCACCGACCTCTATACGCAAACCAAGCGTAGGCAGGAGCAGCTGGTGCTGCAGCACTGGCCCGATGCGGTGGTGCTCAGGCCAACCCTGATGTTCGGCTGGTTCGACCGGAAGCATCTGGGCTGGCTGGCCCGGTTTATGCAGAAGTTGCCCCTGTTCCCAATCCCGGGATCCGGGCGCTTCATCAGGCAGCCGCTCTATGTGGGCGATTTCTGCATGCTGATCCAGCGCTGCCTGGAGGATCCCGCACTGCAAGGCACCTACGACATCACCGGCCTGGAGAAGGTGAGCTATCTGAGCCTGATGCGCCAGTTGCGCCGGGCCGTGAACGCCCACACCTGGATCATCCATCTGCCGATCACGCTCTTTGGCTTTCTGCTGCAGCTCTGGGCGTTGATCTCCCGCCAGCCGGCCTTTACCCGCTCCCAGCTCAAGGCCCTCACCGCTGGCGATGAATTCGAGGTGATTGGCTGGCCTGTGATCTTTTCGGTCACTCCCACGCCGCTGGCAGAGGCGCTTCGGATCACCTACCAGGATCCGCTTTACAGCAAGGTGGAGATGCCGTTTTGATGTCTTCCTCCAATCAGCAAAAGCCCCGAATAGCAGTCATCGGCGGCGGTCCGATGGGGCTGGCGGTGGCCTATGAACTCACGCGCCTGGGCCATCGGCCTGTCCTGATGGAGGCGGATGACCGGCTCGGCGGCATGGCGGCCTGCTTCGACTTCGCCGGCATGCAGTTGGAGCGCTACTACCACTTTCATTGCCTCAGTGATACGGCGTTCTTCCAGATGCTGCGAGAGCTGGGTCTGGAGGATCAGCTGCAATGGCGTACCACACGGATGGGCTTTTACTTGGACGGGCGTCTCTATCCCTGGGGATCCGTCCGGGCCGTTCTTGGCTTTCGGCGGCTGCCCTTTCTCACACGGATGCGCTATCTGCTTCACGCCGCCCGCTGCCTCACCATCCGCAACTGGCGCAGCCTCGATGACACCACTGCCACCCAGTGGTTGCGCAGCTGGTTGGGTGAACAGGGCTATCAGGTTCTCTGGCACAAGCTGTTCGCCTACAAGTTTTTCCACTACAGCGACCAGATCTCGGCTTCCTGGATCTGGAGCCGCGTCCGCCGTCTGGGACAATCCCGCCGAGGTCTCAAGGAAACCCTCGGCTTTCTGAGCGGGGGCTCCCAGCAGCTGATTGACGCAATGGCAGTCGCCATCAGAGCGGGTGGGAGTGAGATTCAACTTGGCACCCCCGTGCAGGCCCTTAGGCCTCTTCCGTCCGGTGGAGCTTTGCTGAGCACCCCGGCTGGTGACCATACGTTTGACTGTGTGATCAGCTCGATTCCCCTACCCCTACTTGCACCGGTTTTGCGGGCTGGCGGTGTGGAACAGAACTTGGTGGAGCGCTACAACGCCCTGCCCTCAGTGGCCTGTGCCTGCGTGGTGCTGAACACCCGTCAGCCCGTCACCGCCAATTTCTGGACCAACGTGAACGACGAGCGCTTCGCGATCCCCGGGGTGATCGAGATAAGCAACCTGCGGCCCTTGGGCGCTCCGGTGAGCTACGTGCCCTTCTACATCCCGGCAGATCACCCCGATTACCAGCGGCCGAACGAGGCCTTCATCGCTGATGCCTGGGCCTGCCTCAAGTCGATTAACCCCCAGCTCAGCGACGCTGACCTGCTTGCCAGCCACTGCAGCCGCTACCGCTTCGCCCAGCCGGTCTGCGGTGTGCATTTCCAGCAGAGCGTGCCGCCCCTCCAGCCATTCTCTGGGGTTTTCACGGCGGACACCACCGCCTACTACCCGGAAGACAGAGGGATCAGTGAAAGCATCGACTTTGGGAGGAAGCTGGCACGGCAGGCGATGGAGGCGTTGCGATGTCAGACCTCCCTGCACGCATGAACAGCAGCTCTGGCCGTCAGTTTCTGTTGTTCGTGCTCACCGGCGGAGCTGCGGCTTTCGTGAATGTGCTCAGCCGGGTCGGCTTTTCACTGGTGTTACGCTTTGAGCTGGCAGTGCTGGCGGCCTATGCGGTCGGGATGGTCACGGCTTACATCCTGGCCCGCCGCTACGTTTTCACGGGTAGCGGGCAAAGCGTGAGGCGATCTTTTGCGGCCTTTGCTCTAGTGAACCTGGTCGCAGTTGTGCAGACCTGGCTGGTGAGTATCGGCCTGCGCCATCTATTGCTCCCAATCATCGGTGTTGTAGCTCTTGTTGACCTGATGGCCCACGGTGTCGGTGTGATTGTGCCTGTTTTTACAAGCTATCTGGGTCACAAACATGTGAGCTTCCGCGCTTCTGGTCGATGAGTCAGATCGCAGCCAGTGGCCAGCTGCATTGGCACAGCTTCGGCAGCATGCCGGTGGCGTATGCATCGCCCAAGCCAGGTCGTCACGCTGTGGTCGATGGTGGCTCTGGCCGCTGCCTCTGTGCCCTTCTGTTATTCGTGGGGCCCAACTTAGGCGAGACTCCTAGCCATGGCCGCAGCACCTCTGATGGCGATCCGTAGTGCATTCGTGCTGGGCAGTAGCAGCGAGGTGGCCAAGGCCATCTGCGGGGAGTTGGCCCGGCGGGGCTGTGAGCGTTTCCACCTGGTGGCCCGCAACGGCCAGGCCAACCAGCAGTTGGCGTCCGAGCTGCAGCAGCACTACAAGGCTTTGGTGAGCACCGAGCAGACCGACCTGCTGGCCGATAGCTCCCTGGAGCCCACCCGCCGGCCTGAGGTGGGCGAATTTGATTTGTACCTGATCACCGCTGGCTCGCTGGGTGATGCCGAGTTGGCCCGCAGCGATGCCGCTGAGGCCCTGCGGATCCTGGCGGCCAACGTGGGCGGCCTGATCCCCTGGCTCACTGCCATCGCCACGCCTGAACGGTTAACCAGGCCCGGGCGGCTGTGGGTGTTTAGCTCGGTGGCAGCAGATCGGGGCCGGCCCTCGAACTACCACTATGGCGCCGCCAAGGCAGCCCTCACAGCGATGTGTGAGGGGTTGCTGCTGCGCAGCCACGGCAAGCCGTTTGCGGTACGGATCATCAAAGCCGGCTTCATGGCCACAACGATGACCGTGGGCAAAGCACCACCTGCGCTGTGCGCCAGCCCCGAGTCGGTGGCGCGAGATTTGCTGCGCCGGCCCAACAGGCGGGGCATCGAGTACCTGCCCTGGTGGTGGTCGCCTTTGATGCGGCTGATTCGCCTGCTGCCTGCTTCCATCGCCTCCAAGCTCTGAGCCCTGTGACCATCCCCCTGCCTGCAGGCCTCACGGCCGAAACGAAAACGCTGAGCGGCTGGGGCCGCACCAACCCGGTGTGCGCCCAGGTGGTGCAGCCCAGCTCAGTGGAGCAGCTGCAGGAGCTGGTGCGCGGCGCCCCACCCCGCTCCTTGATCGCCCGGGGCCTTGGCCGTTCCTATGGCGATGCGGCCCAGCTCAAAGACGGCACGGTGATTGAGCTGCCGGCTTTTGATCGCATCGATCTGGATCCCGCCAGCGGCACCGTCACGGCCGGGGCCGGGGTAAGCCTGGATCAGATCCTGAGGGTGATCGTGCCGGCCGGCTTCTTCCTGCCGGTCACCCCTGGCACCCGCAACGTCACGGTGGGCGGGGCCATTGCCGCCGATGTGCACGGCAAGAACCACCATGTAGACGGCAGCTTTGGCAACCACGTGCAGCGGCTATTGCTGGTGGATGGCAGTGGCATGTTGCGGGAGCTCACCCCTAGCGGCCGTGGCAGCATCGAGGAGGCGGAGTTCTTCTGGGCCACCGTTGGCGGCATGGGGCTCACCGGGGTGATTGTCGAGGCGACCTTCTCGCTGATCCTGATCACCAGCTCGCTGATCAGCGTCGACACCACCCGTTACCGGGATCTGGAGTCGCTGATGGCGGCGATGGTGGAAGCCGATGCCAAGTACCGCTACAGCGTGGCCTGGGTCGACAGCCTCGATCCCAAGGGCCGGGGTGTGCTCACCTGCGGCGACCACGCCCCCGCAGAAGCGTT
>B570J29032_109958691_pt1 | contig 14384 bp, 22 predicted proteins | sample LakMenEpi16Nov12_FD_29032 | JGI IMG/M metagenome (IMG submission 29032)
GTGTGCGTGACGGGAGGGGCTGGTATGGCTCGCAAGCTATCTAGTGTGACCGTACTAGGCCACAGGATGCGGGTGCGACGCAAAGACAGACTCTTTGACAGCGACGGGGCTGAACTGTGTGGCTACTGCGACTTTGACAAGAGAGAGATCTGGTTGTCAGAGGCACCAAATGTGGACCAAGACGGCACGCTGCTGCATGAGATTCTACATGCCATACTGCACTACTCTGGCCAGGGTGCTGTCATGGGCATCAAGGAGGAGGAGACCCTAGTGACAGCCCTAGAACATGGCCTAAAGCCCCTTCTCAAGCTACTGACTCGTCAATAGCATCAAGGATCTGCTCGACCTGCCTTACGGTCCACACGACAGCAGCCACACCACCCGCCTCTGTGATCATGCGGATCTGTGCCACCTGCTCACCAGAGACACGCTTGCCAGTCTTGGCAGCTTTGACCTCTAGGGCTACGAACACACCATCGTAGCAGGCCAGTATGTCGGGTACACCTTGCTGTGTGGGTGCAAGGACACCAGAGCCCACGAGGTTGACGGCCTTGGCCTTGTGGGACCACGCACCGCGGTCACGGAGGTAGTCTAAGATCTCACGCTGGATGACCTGCTCGTCAACGTCTCTCTTGTCACAATCTGCAACGTGTATGGTGTAGCCTAGGCGTGACTTAGTGACCGTAGAGGCGCGAGACTTTTTGCCGCTAGACTTGTAATAGTCTGCAGCCGGTATGGCATCTGCAAAGAGGTCGCGCTTGGTCATGTATGGATTGTATGGTGTTTGAGAGGGCTTGGCAAACTGTGGTAAAAAAGAAATCCCCCATTGGTGGTCAATGGGAGATTGCAGAAAGGGATCTCATGAACATGGGAAATGTAGCATCATTTGGTGGTAAAGGCAAAAAGAAAAGCGCCTTCAACGCACACTTAGAGTCATTGCTAAAGTGGATGTTGTTCGCACCCCCCTTCAACTGGGTGGTGCAGCTTGACGAGGATAGTAACGCGCTATGGTTTGAGGTGGATGACACCAACACCGCTAAGTGGCTGCCAGAGAAGACCGTGATCATGGCTATCATCAGCAGGTCCATTGCCACCACGACCAACAAGATCACCACAGAGGCGGACGCTAGGAACGTCATGGCCATGGCTGTCAGTGACGCAAGGCGTATGGCACCAGACAGGATCGTGGGCAACATCAAGCCCCTTGGGTTTAAGAGTGACAAAGATACAATCATGCACAGGTTGCCCTTTGACCTGTCTAATGACCGCGCTGTCGACGTTTCAGAGCTCGGCAAGGTCATGACACAGTACCGCACACACATGGAGGACTATGACCCTAAAACGGGGCAATCTAGGCAGTTTGAAAGGCTCATGAGCTTGGTTGGCCTTATCATCTGCACCACAGAGACGCCTAAGTCTGTATTTGTATGGTACGGAAAGGGCAACGACGGCAAGACAGCCCTAATGCACTACCTGTGCCGCAAACTCGGGGCTGCTGGCAACGCCAATGTTGACCCTGATGTGGTCAAGGACCCTAAGCGCATGATGGCCTTTCTCGGTAGGAGACTTGTCCACATGGAGGAACCAACACATGGCAAGCTCATCACAGCAGCCCTTAAACGTGTCATTGGCTCCCCTTCCCTCAAGGCGTGGAGGCTGTACCGTGGGGAGTTCTCTTTTGAGAACCATGCCGTTGTGGTGTTCACCACCAACAGAGAGGCAGAAATAGAAAACTCAGAAGCAGCCAAGGGCAGGTTGGTCGAGCTTAGAAGTAAATCCTTGTCAGTCGATGAGCGCATGACCTTTGATGAGTTTTGCGAGGACTTGGACAAGCATTTTGAATCAGTGCTTAACTATGCAGCAAAAGTCTATAGGGACCACAAAGGTGTGGTGCCGATGTTGGAACATGAGTTTCAACGAGCCATCGAGAACATGGCCGAAGATATTGACGGGTGGATACTCCATAATCTTGCCATAGAAGAAGGCAGTTTTGTTGACAGGAGGGACCTAGGAGCCTTTTTGGCCGGAAAGGTTAGTCAGTTTACTAAACACGACATCCGAGCGCGAACATTAGAAGTTCTCAATAATACAGAAGAAAAAAATCAGAATTCCGTACTTGCTTACGAAGTTGATCAAGGGGGCAGGCGAAGGGGGTTGGTGAACGTTAAAGCATTGGAAGGCTCTGATTTTTATAACTTTATTAACAGAACGCTGAGGGTAAGGGTGAGGGTTGACGAGCCACCCAAGGGGTGACGCTGCTGGTGCGTTTTGGTGATTTTGGTGATGACTTGGTGATGTCTCTGGTGATCAAATGTAACAGAATAGTTCAATGGTGTTATTTACTTAATAAGTTGATCACCAAAATCACCAACCCTTTTTCTATAAAATAGTATGGAAAATGTATAGAATATAGAAAAGAGTTTGATGTTTTGACTTGGTGATTTTGGTGATGTCTCTTGACCGTTCAGCCAACTAAGGTGCTCAGTCAGGCGTGTCAGGGTGGCCTACTCAAGTGCCGCTGCTGGTAGCCACACCCCACACGAACCGACTGAGCTATCAAGCCACCCCGAACGGTTAGCGGCATCGGCAACAACATTGGGTGAAAGTGATGAGGTGTTCTTTAGACACGATTAAGCAGGAGGAATCGGATCCCCCTGCTGAGGCGTTCGGGCATGTGCCCTTAGTTCATAAGCATAGAACGGTACCACTTGAGTGGTAAACTCATGTTGACACACCGCACACCTTGTGTCAACAAACCCTTCCCATCAACTCCCATTTTAGAGGAGCCTTTATGCATCTTGCTATCTTTGCACACGCATCATCATGGCCACGAGAAAAGGGCGTCACGCCAACAGAGTTTCGCATCGCCTACCGCATCTTTGACCCAAGGTCAGACCAGTACATATCAACCTACTCGTCACCACTTCGTAGTCATGTGGGCAGCTCCTCAAACCAGATCCACTTGCCAGCCTACCAACTTGCCTTGTCTGACCCCATACTGGACCGATATGACCACCATAAAACGGTCATCTTCTGCCCTCATAGTCTCATGTCTCAGATGATCGATAAGGTCATCACCGGCAAGGAGATTGACGACAACAGATTTGCAAGCTCCTTCAAGCAGAAGGTTGCCCCCCTTATCGATATCACAACCCATGCACCAACATGGACAGAGCGCAACGAGCATCTCAATGAGGTCTTGGGGCGTCTCCTGCGGCACGACTACCCTGGAGCACTGACCCCCGACTACACCTTGTCTAGACCGTCTTTGAACACCAAGAACACCATACAAACCTACATGACCCAAACTCTTAAGGAGTATGAGGAGGTGCATGAATTCAACAAAAGACAGCGACCCTTATTCTAGGGGTCCTATCACATCGGGGCTCCATGCCTTTGTAGGCGTGTCGGATGACTTCTTCGCTGTACTGCTCTTTTGCCGCTATTTCATGTGCAAGGGTGACGGCACCATGGTTGATGATAAGTTTGAGATACTAGGATTCCACCGGCACCATATCAAAGACGGGTTCCCAGACGTCATCAGTGATATCAGGGTCAACAACCCATTGACCTATCTCAACATCCATCTCCCTCCCAAGGTCCTTGTTGATGACTTTGCGAGCACCAACATCATGACAAGGCCAACATCCTGTCCTTTACTTGGTCTTGTGACCCGCGCTGCCCATGCCACAGACACATCGTTTCTCGCGTTCAAGCGCAACACCAAAGCCATCACGTTAACGATCAATTCAGCCATCGCGCTTGATCATGACACCATTGGCTCCCGCGTCATCGTCGAGAAACTTTCTTGACACCCTCCCCACAATGTGTGATGACCGAGTCTCACAATGTAGGAGTTCCACGCATGATCACACGAGGCAAGAAGCACACTCCATGGTTCGCAATACTGTATGGTGCACCAGGTGTCGGCAAGACCACGCTAGCATCTCTAGCGCCCGATCCTGTGTTCTTGGACTTGGAACGCGGCACAGACCTCCTTGATGTGGCTCGCCTCACGCTAGAAGGCCAGGACCTCAAAGAGGCACTCAACACGCTGCATGGGGCAGAGTTCACCACACTGGTCATTGACAGCCTCACAGCCCTAGAGCGTGTCCACACCGACCAGCTCTGCAAGGAGAAGGGATGGACCACCATTGAGGCTCTGGACTACGGCAGAAGTAAAAAGATGTGGCGGCAGGAGTTCACCAACCTCCTCACACAAGTTGCCCACAACTTCCGTGCTGCTGGTAAGAATGTGCTGCTCATAGCACATGCTAAGACCAGAGAGGTCACCGACCCCGTCTCCCAACAAAGCTATGACCGCTACGAGCTCGACTGTGACAAGGACCTGCACCCTCAGATCATCAGCCAAGTGGACGGTGTGTTCCTTCTCAAACAAAAGGTCCTCGTCAAGGACGACAAGGCCATAGGCAACGGCACCCGCGTGCTGCTCACAACAGACAAGCCCCAATATGTAGCCAAGTCTAGGTGGCCCATTGCGGAAGAAATACCCAACCCTGATCAAGAGTTCTGGACAAGTCTTAAGCATTAAGCTATTCACACAACGTGTCACAACAAAGGAGCACGCACATGGGTTTTACGATCAAAGGTTCTGTCATCGAGTTTCAACCAACAGAAGAAGAAACGGCCAAGTACGCGCCAATCCCCGAAGGTGAGTACCCTGTTTGCATCTCAGAAGCTGAGGCAGAGTCAGATGAGAAGGGCGACCGCATACGGCTCCGCTGGTGCATCGATCAGCCAGGCAGCCCCTTCCATGAGCGGCTCATATTCGACACCTGCTACATCAATGGTCGCACTGTCTCAGCAAAGTCTGTCGAAATTGGCCTAGAGAAGCTCGCTCGCATTGCTGCCATCGGCGGCATTGACACAGACAAGGACCTGGACAGCGACATGCTCTGCGCTAAGCTCATTGGCCTGTCTGCTGTTGCTAAGGTCTCTCAGCGTGAGTACCAAGGCAAGATTTACAACAACATCAAGTCTGTGAAGGCTCCCAAGGCAGCTAAGAGCACAGTCAAGAAAGTCTCTGTAAGGACACCCTTCTGATGAGAGTCACAAAGAAGCTATCGGCAACGCAAGCTGCAGCTAGGCTTGGCATCCACCACGGCACCATGTGCCGGTGGCTGCTCGAAGGCCGTATCGTTGGAGCTGTACGCAACGGCAAGCACTGGGAAATCGATCGCAACTTTAGGGTCATGCTGCCCTACACCCCCCAAGTCCTCAAACGTGCCAAGCCCCAAGCCAAAGACCCACAGGACGCGGCATGAGCGAGTATCGCAAGAGTCTTGCCCTTGGTGGCTCCGACATCCGCAACATGGTCGCAGACTTTGAGCGTTGGTGGTTCGAGCGGCAACTTGTGGAAGCAGGCACCCTGCCCGAGTGGATGCAGCGTGACCCAAGCCCTGCTGCAGAGTTTGGCACCCTAGTGCACCGTGCCCTCCTTGAGCCTTGGAAGCACGTGGACGACGTCGTGATGCCCTACGTCAAGAGCTTCGCCCTTAAAGAGGGCAAGCAAACCAAGGCTGAGGCAGAGACTCTCGCAGAGTACCGTGGCAGCATTGTCATACGCCACGAGCACAATTGGGCACTGGACCACATCAAGCGCAACTTCGAGCGTATGATAATAGACAACGCCATGACCCCACCTTGCTCAGACACTGTTGAGCTGGAGGTCTTCGGCAATGTGGATGGCATTAGTCTCAAGGGCAAACTCGACTGGCTGCACACCGACGCACTCTCTTGCACCCTCATTGACCTTAAGACCATATCCGATTGGGCTAAGCGGGTCGATGTGCTGTTCTCAGCTAACTACCACTGCCAGCTTGCACACTATGCAGACCTCTGCATCCAGAAGCCTAATGACCATGCCATTGTATGGATAGAATCGGTGCCACCGTACAGGGTGGAGCTTGAGCAGCTCAGCCGGTCAGTCATAGACCTAGGTCTGATTGCCCGCAACAAGGCCATCAAGCTCTATGCTGACCGTAAGCACCCTAAGCCTAAGGGAGGACCCTTTTGATGTTGTGGGTTCTAGCAACACTAGCCCTGGTCATCGTCTTCTTTCTTATAGCCCTATGGGCAGAGGTCACCTACCACCGCAACGAGACGGCAGAGATGAGGCAGCTTAAGCGGGCCGTTGAGTTCATGCGTCAAGAACACCAGCGCAATTTGCGCCACCGCTAGCCCCAAGGTACAATGACCTCCACACCACGGAGGTCATACTATGCGCGCGCTACTCGTCTCTGCCTTGTTGTTGCCATCTGCTGCCCTTGCAGGCACAACCGCAAGCATCACAAGCTCTGTTAAGCAGGAGGACAAGTTTAGTCTTGGCGTCTCCTTTGCAGCCTACACCAAGGGCCTAGCCTATTGGACCTGGAACGGCTATGGCCAGGACGACGGCGAGCATTGGGGCTCAAGCCAGCATGGCATTGACTTCACTGTTGGTCCTGTCAAGTTTGGTCCCACGGTCGAGTTCAAGCTTGAAGAGCAAGACCAGTATGTGGAGCCAGGCTTTCGCGTTAACGTCAAGCTCTGGTGATCTGCCCTCCTGATGACAATGAGCTGACCTCCTACATTGCTAAGCCCAAAGGCCTTGCGGTGTGGGCTGGCCTGTTGTCCTTCATGCCACTTGTCGCCGGCATGGTGCTGTTCCTTCAAGCCACGTTGATGGACACATGGTTCTACTTGCCGTTCTTTGCGTTGACTGTGTTTTACCTCAGCGTCTCGTATCTCATTGGGGTGTTCTCCCCAAGCTACGATATAAGCAAATATAACCGCATATATGCCCAACTAAAGCATCTTAAACCTTCTGTTGACGTTTACTTGCCTGTCTGTGGTGAAGATAAGCACATCATCGCCAACGCCTGGTCCCACACGAAAAGACTGCAGTGGCCATCTCTCAACATCTATGTGCTTGATGACTCCCCAACAGACAGCCTCAGGGAACTAGCAGAGTCTTACGGCTTCCACTACATCCGCAGACCCAACAGAGGGGAGAACAAGAAGGCTGGCAACCTCAAATATGCCTTCACACGCACACGAGGCGACCACATCCTGATCCTCGATGCGGACTTCTGCCCGAGGCCCGATATGATCGAGCGCATAATGCCTGTCATGCTCAGTGACAACCGCATAGGCATTGTGCAGAGCCCGCAGTTCTTCGATGTCTCCCCGTGGATGAGCTGGGTGGAGCGAGGGGCTGGCTATGTGCAGGAGCTCTTTTACAGAGTCATCCAGGTCAGCCGCAACCACTACCAAGGACCCATCTGTGTTGGCTCATGCGCTCTTTACAACCGCAAAGCCATGGAGCTCATCGGTGGCCCTGTGCAGATTGAGCACAGCGAAGACGTTTGGACAGGCTACACCCTAACGACACATGGCTACCGTGTGGAGTATCTGCCGTTAGCCCTTAGTAAGGGCAGGTGTCCAGACTCTCTGAGCCAGTATTTCAACCAGCAGTACCGATGGTGTTCAGGTTCCCTTAGCCTCGGGCTGTCCTCTCAGTTTTGGGAAAGCAACCTCACAGCCCTGCAGAAGGTCTGCTACTCATCAGGGTTCCTCTACTACATCACCACAGCTTTATCTTTGTTTTTGCTTCATGCGCCTGGTTTGTTCATGATGTGGTTCCTGCCAGAGAAGATCTATGCCATCAACATCATGTTCTACGCACCGTCGTTTTTGTTTGGGACAGCGTTTATTCTTGCTTGGTCCGTCTACAAGCCAGACTGGAACTACCTCTATTTGAGGCAGGTTAGCTACTACGCCCATCTGTTCGCACTAACAGACAAGCTCAGAGGCAAGATCCATGGCTGGGTACCAACAGGACAAAAAGGCGGACCCTCACGCTACCACAAGGCCAGGCGTGTGGCCTTTGTGCTCAATGCAACTATCTTGACGCTACTGGCCTTTGGTGCCGCCAACGCCTTGCAGTACAATTCTTTGTGGCAACTGCTACCGCCTCTTGTGTTCTCTGTACTCAACGCAGCCATAGCTATCAGGAGCTTTACCAAACGTGAAGCCTAGCAAAGATTGCATAGACCTGATCAAGTTCTTTGAAGGCTACCATACCCTATTGCCCAATGGTGACTGCAAGACCTACCTTGACCCAGGCTCCCTTGATGGCAAGCCCTACACCATAGGTTGGGGGTCAACTAGATACCGGACTTCAGGTCTAGCAAAGTATGGCAGACACACCATCAACCTCAAGGACACCCTGACAAGACAAGAGGCTGAACAGGAGCTCATGGCAGCCATCGAGGTGGCTGCTGCATCGGTCAACAGGATGACAAAGAAGCTCACGCAGAGCCAGTTTGATGCGGCAACGAGTTTTGTGTTCAACGCAGGCCCCAACACCAAGCAGAAAGAGCGCCTCGAGGCAGGAGAACTAGAGGGCTTTGCTAAAGCCCTGCCTTTGTACAACAAGGGTGGCAGTGGTAAGGTGCTCGCTGGTCTTGTGGCTAGGCGCAAGGCAGAGCTTGAGCTCTGGAACAAAGACAAAGGAGCTTCACCCGTGACGACACCAACCTGGATTGCACTCACGCGCAAGAGCGGTGATAAGCCAAAGAACATCTTTAGGGCCATGAACGCAGCTAACGTCATGAGCGAGCAGGTGTGGGAGTCCAGAGAAGACCTTGTGAAGCTCCTGACCGCTGTACCCTCTGCAGGCACAGCCGTCGTGACCGTCGAAGACTGGGAGCCTGAGGGCGAGGCTGTAAAGCCGACGCCAGTTAGTGTTGCCACACTTAGCCGAACGGGCAAAAAAGAGGCAAAGGGTTGCGAAGAGCTTAAGCTTGTCATTGGCGATCAGTCATTCATTTGCCGCAGCGGACAACCTTGGGCGCAGGTGTTTGAACAGGGGAATATGAACAATGTACCTGGATCAATGCGCCCATTGCCTGCTGGAAAATGGAAAATAGGTTCAATTGAGTTTGCAGGCGGGAAAGACAATTATGAAGCAGATTGGTCCGAAGCCATTGGCCCCGTTTGGGTTGGCTTAGAACCGATGTTTAAGACCAGAAGATCAGCAATAGGCATTCACATCGATGGCAACGCATATGGAACAGCGGGATGTCTCGGTGCTCGAAATATGACCGACCTCAAGGGGATTGTTGCGGCTCTTCGGAAGTACAACCCAAAAATTCTTGATGTTGTTTGGTAAGCCCCGATCTTCTTAGTCTTTCTTCGTCATAAGCTTTCTTGGCTTCATGAACGCAGTGATGCGATCCTAACCTAGTGCTTAGTAACCTGCCGTTTTCCTTTCTAAATATTACCGCATAGTATTTGTTTCCGTCTTTTATAACCCCAGTTGGCAGATCTTTATTTTTTTCGCTTCTTCTCTTATTTTCTCCTCTATTGTTCATGTTCTCAGATTTAGAACAGGTCCTAAGATTATCTTTCCTGTTGTCCATAAAGTTTCGGTTAATGTGGTCAACATCTAGCCCATCTGGTGCGCTAATAATAAAACGCCCTAAACCTGTCATTTGTTTGTGGCCGTTTGGCGTCTGAATGTAAGGCCTACCGACAGAATTGAATGAAACGCGATTTCTAAGGTGCTCGTTTTCAGGATCTAAAATTAGCTGCAATCTTCTCTCTATAGTCTGCTCTGATATTTTTGCAGCACCTATTGAGCGGTTGTGGCATAGTCTGCTGCAATGTTTTGTAAAGGATTCTCTTTCAAGTAGCGGCCTATACTCCTTGCCACAATGATGGCAAGAGAAAGTCCGATCTGACAGCCTCTTCTTTGGATTTTTCTTTGGAGTGGCCTTGCATTTACATACAGCCGAACAGAATTTTCTAAGATTGTTTGAGTACTTACCAGCGTCGTATTCTTTTAAGCAGTAAAAGCAAGTTTTGATCACCGCTTAATCCTCCCTAACGATATTGCTACCGCTAGGCTTCGATCGAAGAAGAAGCGGCGCTTTCTTGTACCATAAAACGAGCATGATACAATGACCCAACACCTTGGAGCGCACCTATGTTCAAAGCTATTCTCGCAGTGTTTGCAGCCATCGCCGCAGGTCTTGTGGTGTTTTTCTTTCCAACACCAGCACCAACACCTGAGCCAACGCCTAGCCCCACACCAGAGCCAACGCCTAGCCCTACGCCAAAGCCTGTGTTGTTCGCACCAGACACAGCTAAGGTTGGCGAGTCGTTCCTTGTGACCTACTGTGTGCCTTATAAGGCGAACACTAAGCTGTACATTGACACGCACTTTTTAGGCACAATGTGGCATGACAACACGACCGATTGCATGGTGCTCAATGTGGCTCTGAACACAGCAGGGCAAAGGGTGCTTAAAGTTGACACACACGAGCGACCCATCCTTGTTGAAAAGTAAGGGCTTGCGTTATGCTATTCCCATGCAGGTGTGGAGTGACGTTCATGGACAGCGGATCACGGGCAAATATTGACTGGATCTCTGACCTTGTGGTCAAGGCCTTTGTTGGTGCCATAACGCTGCTGTTGGGCTTTGCTGTTCACTCATTGCAATCCATGAATGAAGAGATCAAGACCCTGAGCCACAATGTCTATGAGCTTAGCTCCCAAGGACAGGTGGTCCGAGTCACCATTGACGCTATCGAAAAGAGGCTTGATAAACTTGAACAAGCCCAAGAAAACAGACCCTAGCATCATAGCCTTTATACTCAAGCGCATCATCGACCACCGTCTCATGTGTGGTCAAGATGGTTGGTATTTCGATTCTATCGCTGAGCACAACAGACTCGAAAACAAGGCTGTCCGTGGCATCCTCAGACAAGACCTACACACCGAGTTCTTTATGACAAGCAGGCAGGTCAAAGAGGCACTAGATGAGGTGCTAGAAGCTATTGAGAGGAAGATTAGGACTTGATCAACCTAAGCGATGCTGGTTGCTGCAGGTAGTCGATCTCGGCTTCAAGCTTCTTGACCTTTCTCATGACGCCCTCGGCCTGCAAGATGAGGTTGAACCTCTTTGCTTGAAGCCTCTCAAGCGGCGTTAGCATCTCCTCGCTGACCCTTGTCATGGTCCGCTTAAAGATCGTCTCACCAAACAGGGTGTCAATCTTCTGCACACTTTCGGTGATTCTTGCCGTCTTGGGTTTGTCTAGTAGTTTTGGTTTGTATGGTGCTTCAATGCTGTTGATTCTTTCTTGTGCAATCTTCTCGCACATCAGCAGAAAGCGAAGATACCCAAGGCCAATCTTGTTGTCATATTTTGCTACAATCAGCTTAGCTGTGTGTGTTGGGAGATAAATCTTTGCCGTAGAGCCCTTTCTTGTTGTTGGTATCCCAATCGGGCTTAGTTCGGGAATGATTGATAAAATTGTCTTTATCTTGCGGTTGATGTGACCAACAGACGCACCCAAGCATTGAGCGATGTCGTGGTTAGATAATCCGTCGCATCCAATTTCATCAATGTAGTATGGTTTGATTTGTATGGTAAGATCTGTCATAAAAGCCTCATTGCAAAAGAATAAAAAGGGCACCCTGCAAGGTGCCCTTCTCTTTTACAGCAAGGATTGAACCCGTCAAACTTAGACAACAGCCCTCAGCAGTCCAACAACGAGGCTGATCTTTTCGCCAAGGTCCAGGTCTTTGAGCTCTGGTAGCACCTGGTCAGCGCCTTCAATAGCGGCAAGGACCTTGGGGCTTGCAGCGAGCTTCTCGGCAATGTCTGCAACGTCATCCCACTGAAAGCCGTCTCCAAGCTCCACCACGACGATTTTCTTGATCTCGCTGATGGCTGCAATAACTTCTTGTGTCTCTTTGATACCAGGCATGTGTGCTCCTTAAATAAGTCTTAGAAGGATATCGACAGCCGCATAAAGGAACCCAGACCAGATGGCTAGTTGCGGCACAAACCTAACCACAACAGGAATAGCAGCCTTAAGAGCGAGGACAGCGCCTCGCAACCATGTTTTTGACTGATCCGTGGGCTTGTCTGTCATTGGTCCAGTGCTCCTTTAAGCGGTGACTGTGTTATGATACCATGACTTGCAAAACTGGAGGCAAGCATGAAGTGCAAAAAATGTGGCGCTGAGATCATGGACAGCGAGTACGAAGACGAGTCCATGGAGTCTGATATGGGTGACGATGTGGCAGCCAAGGACTCTGTGTTGTCTGAGCTCATCGAGACCATGCAAGGCTCTGTTGGTGAGAAGCTCAAACCCGCAGTGATGGCCATCGAGATCAAGAAAAAGGGCTAAAGCGTGGCCTACACTACAAGCGATCTCTTGGCTTCAGTCAACCGTCTGGCCTTCATTCCAGCGGGTCAAGTGACGTTCTCCAACGCTGAGATCCTAGCCATCGCAGACGAAGAGACACAGACCAAGATCATGCCTCGTCTGATGGCCATCCGAGAAGAGTTCTTTGTTTACCCTTACACCACAGCAGTCACCGCAAACAAAAGACTGTACCCCATACCGCCTAGGTCCATTGGCGGCATGGTTAGAGAGGTAAGGCTCATCAATGCTCAGGGCACCTACCTTGATCTTGAGCGCATCGAGCCTGAGGCTGTGCAGAGTCAAAGCACAGGCAGCCCCACACAGTTTTATTTGGAAGGGGAGTCGGTGGCCTTGTACCCCATCCCCAACAGCACAGACAGCACCCTTGAGATCTCATTCTTTATTGAACAAGGCAGACTTGTGGACGTCACAGAAAGTGGCGTTATTAGCACCATAGACACCGTCAACAACATCGTGACCCTAGCAACGATCCCCTCAACTTGGGCAACTGGCCAGAGCTTTGACTTTGCAAGCTCCAAGGGCTCCCAGGCTTACAAGGGACTAGACAACACAGGCACGGTGAGCTCCAACACGATACAGTTCTCAAGCCTCCCCACCACACTAGAAGTTGGGGACTATGTGACCATTGCAGAAACTTCGGTACTCGTGCAGCTCCCTCGCAACATGCGGGCTGTCCTTAGCCAGTTTACAGCGGCAAGGCTACTTGAAGCACAGAACCAGCCAGGGGCTGAGAAGATGGCAGAGACTGCCGTGATGAGCCTAGAGGCTGGCATCCGTATGCTGTCACCTCGTGTCCATGGTGCCTCTAGAACGATGATGCCTGATCTTTGGTTTTAAGGAGGGCTCATGTCACAGGTCCTAACCCTCCGAGCTAAAGGATTGTTCACGAGCTGGTCCGAGTTCGCCGAGATCCCAGACGGCGCACTGATCACAGCCGATGACGTCAACATCAGTTCAGACAACATCATCGAGCCTCGGCGTGGCTTTGAAAGGCTGTCAGCAGGGTACAGCAATGGCGGGAGTCGCACCGATCAGATCTGGTTTTACCAGGACAAGCCTTTCACCCACAACGGCACAACCCTCTACTCAGCTAGCACAGTCTCCTATTTCAACTCAGGCGCATGGAGCAACTCTGGCAGCTTCACAGCTCCTAGCGGTGTCCGCATCCGCACGGCACAGAGCAACCAGAACCTTTACTTCACCACATCAACAGGGGTGCAAAAACTAGCAGCCTTCAACGGCACACCAACGCTGTCAGGTGCCTTCAAGGCTCTTGACCTTGAGGCTGCCATTGATGGGGCTTCCGGATTCTTGTCCCATAATCATTCGGTGGCTTACAGACTTGTTTGGGGCTTTGAAGACGCTAATAAGAACCTTATCCTAGGGGCTCCCTCAGCTCGCTTTGAGATCACCAACACCGCAGGTGGCACAAGAGACATTGACGTCACCTTCACTATCCCCTCAGGAGTGACAACCACCTGGGTCTACCAGATCTACAGGTCAGCCCAAGTGGCCACACCAGCAACACCCAACGATGAGTTGCAGCTAGTCTATGAGGGCAACCCCACGAGCGGCGAGATCACAGCAGGCACCATAACCCTAACCGACATCGTGCCAGACTCCCTAAGGGGCGCAACCATCTACACAGCACCCTCACAGGAGGGCATCGCTTTTGCTAATGAGAGAGCCCCACTAGCTAAGGACCTAGCCACCTTCCGCGATGTGATGTTCTATGCCAACACCACAAGCAAACACCGCTACCGCATCACCCTCTTGGCTGTCTCTGGTGCTGGCCTTGTTCTCAATGACACCGTGAGCTTTGGAGGCATCACCTACACAGCTAAAGCGGCAGAGACCATTGCCTCAGGCGAGTTCCTTTTAACAACCACAGGCACGGCCTCCGAGAACATCAGGGACACAGCCCTAAGCCTTGTGCGTGTCATCAACAGGCGGTCAACATCGACCGTGTATGCCTACTATCTTAGTGGACCCAATGACCTGCCAGGTCAGATCCTCCTTGAGGAACGTAGCATCGGTGGGGCTGCCTTTGTCATCACTGTTAGCAGACCCGCTGCCTGGTCTCCTAGTGGTATTCCCACATCGGGTACCACAGAGACCTCAAGCAATGACAACTTCCCTAAC
>B570J29032_109958692_pt1 | contig 14384 bp, 6 predicted proteins | sample LakMenEpi16Nov12_FD_29032 | JGI IMG/M metagenome (IMG submission 29032)
TATCTACACCTCTAGTTACTAAAGGTGTTGGTTTTAGTAGATGTAAAAATAAATAAGCTAAATTACAGTTTTCTGTTTCTTCAGAAGTAAAACCATTCGGACCTTTTAATTCATAAGTATTGCCCCAAGCTAACGTTCTGAATTTATTAACATTATCTACCCAACTTGGCGTGGTTACAAAACTATCTATAGACCCTCTGTTAGAAAATTCACCAAAACCACCAAAACTATCATAACCCAAATCTTGGATTAAGTTGTTTACGTCAGCATCTGCTTGGGTAACACCTACACTTAATTGAAAGACTTTATTTGGCTCAGTTTTTGGTAAAAAATTAGCGTAACCAGAATAAGCTTTTATATTGATTGGTTGATATTCGTTTGCAAGGTCTGTATCTATAACCGTAAAATAAGTTAATAAATAAGGTTTTATTTGTGATGGTGTACCTGCTTTCCACCAATCAGTTGGTTCGGCTCCATCATCGTAGGTAACACCTTTTTTGTATTTTGTTATTCCTGCGACAATAAAATTTCTTGCATCACTAAAAAAAGGTGATTGATTTTTAGAATCGGGTTTAACTTCAGATTTTATTTTAAAGGGACTTTCTTCTTTTTCTAAACCTATCAGAGTTGGTAATCTGTCTGTTAAATCTTTAGAATATCGATCTAAAACAGTTTTAAAATCTTTACCTAAATTAGTATCAGTATTGATGTTAATTTGAAAACTTTCATTATAGTCCGATTCTTCTTTTATTTGAAATAAAAGATTATGACCCATCTTTGTTGGATCACCATAAATTACAACTTTTTCAGGTGCTTCAGGGTCAGAAATGGTGATACCCTCTAATGGTTTGTATATATAAGTTGAACCTTTTATGTTTTCCTCTCCTTTTGGGTTATTCCAAGTATAAGTTATTGTTTCTAAATTTAAGTCGGTTTTAACTTTATTAATAAACTCTTCTGGAGTTGCACCAAGTATTGATGGTTGTAAAGCTTGTATAAATTTAATACTTTCTGAACCTTCTTGTGCATTAAGTAAATTCCAAGCATCTACTTTCCCTAATATTTTCGCTAAATTTGTATTAATTTTATTACCCTGTATAAATGGATTCCAATTATAAAGTGGTAAATTAATAGCACCTAAACGTGTCCAATTAAGGTGTGTATGGTCTAAAGAAATAAAAACCCTTTCACCTATTAATTTAGGTATAACCTCCACACCTTTATAACTAATATTTTTATAAATTTGTGGATTATCACTAAATAAAATTGGGGCCTCTAAAACGTTTAAAGGTGCGTAATTATCAAAACCCGCTCTACCTTCTTTTTTTTCGTTTATTAAATCTATTTCTTTTAAAAATTTTATATAAGCAGTTATAAAATCTTCTACAAATCTAACTTCTACCCAATTACTAAAATTAGCATCTTCTCCAGGAAATACTTCTTTTGTACCTTGTGTTTTACCACCACCTTTTTTAGGTGTATGGTTTTTTTTATAAACTGTAGGCCAAGCATAAACAGCAGGTTCTACTCCTTTTGTGTTTGCAGATATACGAGTGATTGGTGCACTTGACGTATTATCTGTGTTTGTTGTACTTATATATTGTTTATAACTTTCTGTGTTATCTAAATGATATTGTTCAGCCTTTATTGCTATATTTAAAAGAATTTGCATAAAAGCATCTGTATTACAAAGTAAAACAGTAAAAACGTTTCTTATTGACGGTTTAAACCCAATTCTTTCTTCTATAATATTATTTAAAGATTCTACAACAACTTGTTTTTTAGATGTAATAACATCATTTAATTTTTGGTAGTCTTCTTTAATTCCATTAATCAAATAACCAAAATCTATAAAATATTCGGTACCACCCGCATTTTTATAACCATAATCAAATAAAACTATATTTTGAAAATCAGATCCTATTTGGTTGTATATTTTGTCGGTTACCCCAGATGGTTGTCCATTAAAAACATCCGCTTTAGCATCTGTAAGTACGTCAACTATATCAGAACCAGTTGTTGAGTCTGTTATTTTTTGTGTTTTTATAATTGAGGTATTAGAGGCTAAAGACCCATTTGTTTTATCAAAATACTGTGCAATTAAATCCCTAAGTTTGGTGTCACAATTATCCGTAACGGTAGAACCTTTGGCACAAGGTTTGGTTTTAAAAACTAATTTAAATAAATTATTAGTTTGTCCATTTGCTGTTGAATTTATTTGTTCTGAACTTATATCTTTTAAATCTCTAAAAACTTTTTGAACGGCATCATCGTAGTTATTATAATAATTTTTTAACCCATTAAGATTTTGTAATTCTGTCCATTCTGGACTTCCTTTAACATCAGGTAAATCTAAAGTTTGTAGATTTTTAACTGCTTTGACTAAATCAAATATTGTTGTACACCTTTCTGGTACAACTTTATTTTTACACCATGGATTATTTGTTTCAGTACTATCAACTATAGGATTATCGGGGTTAGTATAAAATTTCCAAGTATTTTCGTATTTATCTTCTAATATACTATTTGGTGTGTAAATATTTTGGTCTAAATATTGTGATGCTGTAACATAACTAACTATTGTATCAGATAAAAAAGCGAAAGACCAACCAACAAACTCTGCGCGACATTCCATGTTACCCGTGTCAGAATTAAACTTAGCATTAAACTTAAGTAAATTTAAATAGTATTTTACAGGTCTACCGTAATAACCTTTAAGTGTTAATTCAAAAATAGGGTAAGGTAGTGTAAAAAATAAACCATAAGGTGAACAAGAACCTTGTTCAAATAATGTTGCACCACGAACATCTACAAAATCAATTACAACTTTAGGTACGGTTTGACTTTTAATTTCAATATCAACATTGGTTATACCAAATGTTTCAAAATCGTTGCCTATTCCACCTAATTTTGCTTGGTCGGGGTTACCTCCGATTTGGGTCCAATCGGTTGTTAAAAAAGGTTTGTTAGAAAATAATTGGTCTGCCCCAAATTTTTGTTGTGGCACAGTCATTTCAATAGAACCACGAACATCGTTATTTAAATTATATTTACCCCCAGTAGTATTTTGGTCTTCTGTTAAAACACTTTTTGATTTTTGTTTAGCCTTTAAACTAACATAAATAAATAAATCTTCTTGTGGTACTATTTGACCTATTGGGTTAGGATCAATAATTTTAATATTAGCATTTAAACCAGTATTATTTAAAATTATAGGTGTGTAATCACTTTGTTGAAATGGGTTTCCGTTGGACATAATTAACTTTTAATTCCGTATAAAGCGTCAAACCTATCTATTTCTTGTTGATAAGTTTGTAAAGCATTAATTAATGGATATGGTACTCTTAATATAGACCCAACTGGTATGTTAAATTCTAACCCACCGTATATTGGGTTTGCTTGTAAGATTAACCACCCATAATAAGGTACACCATAATACTGTTGTGACAAAATGTCAAGTCTACTATTAGTGGTATATTCGGCCGAAATATCGTTTGAGGATACGGGTATCTTTATAAATGGTAAAGGTTTAATTTCATTATTAACCTTAAATTTTTCATATCTATCGTAGTATAATTTACTCATTTTTACATGTTTGCTACAATTTTATCAAGTAATTTAAATAACCCTTGGTCCGTTGTTTTAGTACCATTTATTTCTATTGTAAGTGGTAATGGTTGTCCGTTTTTATCGTATTGACCAAAATTATAATAAGTACCTTTTTTTATTATTACCGCCTTTTTAACATTATCAAGAGGGTTTGAAAAATTAAATGTCTTAATAAAATTAACCACACCACCATCTAAAAATTGTACAAATAATCTTGATCCTAAATTGTATTGTGTTGTACTTAACCCCCCTTCTTGACCTGCAGGTACTTTATAATCTTTAATCCAAAAACCAAATCCCATTACTCCTTTTGGTAAATTTTCTTTATTATAAACCGTCTTACTAGCTGAAACTGGAGATATTTTTTGTGTTGATATATAGTAGGACCCATTTTGTTGGAATACGGCGGAATTTTGTTTACATTCAAATAAAACTTTATCTAATGTATTACCAACCACTGGTGTTGCCGGTTTATTAGTTACAGCTGATTTTTTAACATCTGTTTTTTGATTTTCGGTGGTTGCTGAAACAACTGCTGTTGATGCTTGTGCGTTTGTAGACGGTACATCTACAGGTTTAGGTTGTGGTGTAACTGTATCAATTTTCTTATCGGTCATAACACTACTTTGTTTTATCACATCATATAAAGCATTTTCTTGACCTGGTGTAATATAACCACCATATACCACTTTTTTCTGTAACGCTCCTTCTCTTTGTGCTAAATAATTATCAACAGCTCTAGCCGTATTGTAAATTCCAGTGTTAGCAAAAAAGTTAAATGAAACCGCATTTTGTAATTGTTTAATAGGTCCACCTAATGAGCTTCCACCAATAAATTTAAAACCCATATCTACTTTAACAATCATAGGTTGTACACCAATACCTTCAGGGTTTAAATCCCACTGTACTGGTTCAAAACTAAAATTAACACTGTCTATGACAATTTTTGTGTGATAAAAATCACCTATCTTTAATACACAAATAGGTGGTCTACCAAAAATCATATTTTGTGGACTATCAATATCTATTAATTGTGGTCCTTGTCTTGTACATTGTTGTAAGAAAGTTAATCTAGAATTAAAACCTTCTGGGGTTATAGCGTGAAAAGCGGGGTGAAAATTATCTAATTTTTCACCTAAAGTATTATAAATAAAACTATCTGATTTTTTAAGTGCCTGAAAATAATCACACTCCCCAATATAAGATTTAGCAACACTATCAGCTATACTTTGTGCAGCGTCTTTTTTAGCCTGTTCTTCTTTAGTTTTTTCTTGAGCAACAATTTGATTTTCGTTATTAATTTGTTCAGATATTCTAGTAGAATTTAAAGGGTTTTTTATTAATCTAACTTCCACATATCTAGCTTGTTTAGATGCATAACTATCAGGACTATTTTGATTTGATGTACAAGGGTCTTGTCCTGTTGTATCTTCTTTAGCCCACTCTTCGTTAGTTGAGTTTGGGTCTGATGCACTATCGCCTAAACTATAAAACTCCCACCTTAAACCTTTTTGACCTGAATTAATAAAATCGTCAAAACCACCCCTTAATTGTGTTTCAGTAGGGTAAGTTTTATCACTACCACCAAATTTAACAGGGTCACCATTCTCAATAGATTCTAAGTACTGTATCATCCAATTATAAACAGACAGTATTCTATCATGACTTAATTTAAGATTATAATCCTTATTAGCAGCCCCAGAACAATAACCGTATAACTGTATCGTATAATTTTTTCCATCTTCTTGTCCTTCATATTTTTGATTAAATGTGGGTTGGTTGGGTGATTGAGCGTTTATTAACAATCCACTTTTACCAACTAAAAATTGACATGTTTCGGCTAATTTATTTTCTACAAGTTTATTTAATCCAGGTCTAGAATTTCCATTACAAACTAAATCATTTTCTTCATAAGTAAAACTTAATGCTCTACCTTGACCTGTAGTGTTTATATATTGAACCTCTTTACAAGGTAATTTATCTTTAGAACATTTACTGTCATTGAATGCATTATCAAAATAAATTTTAAAAGATGTGTAAGGTGGGTCGTTAGGCTCTTTAGGTTTAACCACTTCTGGTGTTATAACACCAGTGTTAGGTATTTCGATAGTACTATCTTTTATTACAGGTGGTATAAAATCTCTATACGCATCTTTATTCCCACAACCCGCGAAAAATGAATGATACACATCATCAAATATATTTTCAGCGTAATCTTTTCTTAATTGATTTAGTACCGAAGGGTGATCAACTACAATTGAAAAACTTAAACTACCCGACCTTTCAGTATTGTTGTAAGTATAAATTGGCTCTCCTCTTCCTACCATAGTTGTTGAATCCCAATTAACACTGGTACTTTCACTAAAATCCATATTGTAAGGGGGGAACCACATAATTCTACCACCATTAGGTCCTTTTTCACAAAGTGGTAAGTAAGCTGATTGTGGAGCATCTACCCAAGCTAAATTTTCTATTGAAAACATGTAAGGTATTACTTTGGGTTTAAATACAGCTAAGTTTTTTAAATCTTTAGCGGCAGAAAGTTTTATATAATTTTCTTGTATGTTTAATTCTCTAACACCGTCTTTTTCCCAAGCAATTTTTGGCATACCTACCTCGTTCAATGTCATTAAATCACTATAATTACTAGGTACGTCAGAACCAAGTACATCAGCAGGTTTAGTTGTTAACCACCAATTTTTTTCACCCCTAATTAAGTTTTCAAAAGAAGTGTACTTTCTTTTAGATGACCAAGAACGACAATAAAACTCACCTGTAGAATTTTTTGCCGTATTACCTCTTGATGGTAGTTTTGGTGGATCGACTGCAGGAAGCACTACTGGAATACCCCCAATGTTAATACTACTCGCTTTAAGTCCAGTTGAATGTCCGTGTTTATCAATTTTTTGATTATATTCTTTATTACCACCAAATGCTTTTGGTGAATCAAAATAACCAATATAACTACCAACATCATTTAAACCTTCTGATTTATTTACTATTTCTTGTGTGTATTTAAGTAATCCTCTTTTAAATGGGTTAACGGTTTGATTACCGTCAGCAGCAACTCTTTTTTGCCAAGAATAAGACTCACTTGTAAGACCTTCATTTGTGTTTTCCCCATAGGTACCGTGATAGTATGTATCGTACCCTAAATTTACTAATTCAGCGGGAATAGTACTAGGTTGAAATTCTAAAAGATCTGATTGTGATTTTGAATTTAAAGCTCCAGCTGTTTCTGTTTTACCAAAAAAACCTTCAACAGCCGGACTTGTTGTATAACCTTCTTGTGGGACAGGTCCACCTTTTTTCTTTTCTGATGGGAAAAAATAATTTCCTTGATTATATTTTACGTAATCATTTTCTAAAGTAGGTCCGTATTTGTTAACATTAACCGTATCAATGATTAAATTTCTGGTATGTTTACCTGTTTGGTCTAATAAATTACTACTAATATCAACTTCTTTGTAATTTACCCTATTTTCTGTAATCGCTCTACCTACTTGAATTGATTTCTCGTACTCTAATAAATTAAAATCACCTGGATTTAATATGGAATTAGGGTTATTAAATCCTGTTAATTTAGCTAAAAATTCTGCTGCCTTACCGATAGCTGTTTTACGTGAAGTAATAGAATAATTTTTAATAATTAAATCTTGTCCTGTTAATAAACCAATTGGACTTGTATTAATCAATCCCACTGTATTATCAGTAAAGTTTAATTTAATTCTATTTAAAACTTCTACACCTCTTCTTTTTCTAGCTATTGTATCTAATTCCGAAATGTTTGTACCATCGGGTTTGTAATTTATACCTGAACCTATAGTACTAAAAGGAATTACACCAACACCTAAAGTTCTACTAAATAGTTGGTCTCTAAAATCTCCTTGAATACCTGGGTTATAAGATACAAAACCTGTACGATTATTTAATAACTCATCACCTGTAGTTCCGTAAGAAATTATTTGTGTTGGTCCGTATTTGTTATTCGCCTTTGTTAATAAGTCCCTATCTCTAATTTCTCTAGTTGTTATAACTTGTCCACCAGGTTTAACCCAAGAGTTAATATTACCAGCAAAACTTAATCTTAAAGTTTGTGGGACCCCATATGGTGTATTATAATCTCCTGACCATTGTTGGTAAACTGCCGCAAATTCAACTGGATACCAACTTAACAAGTCTTCTTCTGTAGGGTTTAAAGCTAGATTATCTGGTCTAGGTTGTGTAAAATTGTTTATCGTACTAGATATCTCTGATGCCTCCTGTACAGAAGGTAAATCAAGATTAGCAACATTTGAGTTGAACAAAGAAGTAGCGTCTTGACCTAAACCCGCTTGTTGTGGTGTAGTTTGCCCTAAAACATTGGCAACTTGTGGATTTATATCTTGTAAATTACTACCAACATTTATTTGTCTTGGGTTTGTTAAATTATTGTATAAAGAAGGTGTTTCAGAAACCTCTTGGACTGAAGGTAAATCTATATTTGAAGTGTTTGGATTGAATAAAGAAGTCACATCTAAACCTAATCCCGCCTCTTCAGGTTTATCTTGACCTAAAACGTTAGCAACCTGTGGGTTTATGTTTTGTAAATTACTACCAACATTTATTTGTCTTGGGTTTGTTAGGTTATTATATATAGAAGGTGTTTCAGAAACCTCTTGGACTGAAGGTAAATCTATATTTGAAATATTTGGGTTAAAAGTTACGTCTAATCCTAAACCAGCCTCTTCAGGTTTATCTTGACCTAAAACGTTAGCTATCTGCGGATTTATATCTTGTAAGTTACTACCAACATTTATTTGTCTAGGATTGGTTAAATTATTATAAACTGAAGGCGTATTCGCAACTGTAGTTAAATTAGGTACATCTATAACGTTAAAAGTACTTTGACTAACATCATACTCTGTCCCTCTATCAGCCCAAGGATTACTTAAAACACTACTAATAACCGGATTTGGTGTTCCTAAATTATGTGTAAAAAGATAAGTTCTAAAATCGGTATCGGTTATTGGTCCTAAAATACCACTATCAAACTTATCTATATTGTAATCAAAAGGATTTATTTGTGGACTGTTAGGCATGATTTAAATTTCTTTTTCTATAAATATTTACTTATAAACTTTTTATTTACAATATTAGCGCGAGATCTTAATAAAGCTTAAAATAATATAGCTTATATAATAATAAAGCTAGCAAATAAAATTATCTTGATTTTCCACCGTTTCTATCAGCTGAATTTGAGTATTCGATTAATTCTTTTAATTTTGAAACAAATATAGGGTCTTTTATCCAGTCGGTACCTGTTTTTCCTCCAGCCTCTCCTTTTAAAACAATTGAACCATCTACCGTTAAATTTTCTTCAAATTTAATTGTTGGTGATGCTCCTATTAAAGAAAACCACATGGATAAATCTTTTAAAGCATCTAATTTATTTTGGTCTACAGAATTGATTGCGTTTACAGCCTTTTCTATACCTTCTCCACCACCACTTGCAGCCAACGCTGTTGCAGTTTCTGTTAACATTGAAGTAACTCCACCCAATATTAATAATCCAGGTAATGCAAAAATAGCTGCCGCTCCCATAGCAATTAATGACAATGTTAAGACCCCTATACCTGCTGCCATAGCTAAGAATCCTAAACCAGCCATAAATAATCCGGCACCATTTGCTCCTATAACCGCGAACATATTAGTGAAGGAGTCTACTATTAGTGCAACGCCCATAGCCACAACATAGATAGCAGCGGCGAAACCTAACATAGCCACACCTAATAGACCTATAACCAATACACCCATTAGTGCAGGACCGGCAACAGCTCCAAGAGCTGATAATCCAGTAGCTAAAAAACCAAGACCAATACCAGCTTCTGTACCAAATAAAGCAATTAAAGGTAATCCAATTACACCCAAAGTCATTGCTGCAAAACCAATACTCGCTAATATTAATATTCCGGCTCCTTTATCAACATTAGGTAAAGTACCCATCATTGATAGACCCATGGCTAAAGAAGTCATATTACCAACCAATGAAGTCAAATTAACTTTACCTAAAAATAATAAAGAAGGTATTGCAGCTAACATTGCTGTAAAACCAATCGCTGCCGGTACTAATAACATAGTACCTTTATCAACATTAGGTAAAGTACCCATAGAAGATAACCCAGTTGCCATACTAGTTAAACCGCCACCTGAACCTCCAGCTGCTTTATCCACAGTACCACCTATTTTTGAAGTTAAAGAACCAAATAAACTTTTAAGTCCACCTCCAGCACTAATCAAAATACCTTTACCAGCGGCTAAACCAAAGGCTAAACCAGCTATTGCTTGTGAAAGAACCCAATAACCAACAAAACCAATTGCAGCACTTATTAATAATTCTTTCCAATTACCTTGTAAAAAATTCCAAACATTCATGAAAACACTTTTAATTTGTTCCATGATTTGTGGGAAATTATTACCTATATAGGTCGCCCATTTTTTAATTGTTTCAGCAAAACTAGTACCCCAATCACTTAATTTGGTAAAAATATCATTATCTGTAAAATATTTTTCTATTGACATGAATAATGGATAAACCGCAACTTGTAATTGATTTAAAAAGTTTGTCCACCTTTCTGAAATACCTGTTGCTTGTTCAGCAGCTTCTTTCGCACTTTTCTTTTCATTTAAAGCTTTTAATAATTCATTTTTACTAAGTTGTGACAATTCTTTCATTACAGGTTTTGCGTCTTTACCCATATCAATTTGAATTTGTGCCTTACCATCTACCATTTGACTCATCGCAGCGATAGCGTCTTGTTCTTCAGGTAAAAGACCCTTACCACCTAACATTCCTTTAAACATGTTGATTTTAGCACCTGTTTTTGCCTGTTCAACTAAGTTTTCCATAGATTGTCCGGTCGCTTCAGCAACAACACGTAATCTATCCATTTCCATAGCATTAACTTGAAACTCTCCTGTTTGACTATTAAAAGTAGCTGATTCAGCGGCTGCTTTTGCCATATCTTCGGCAAATTTTTCAGGATTGTTACGAGCCTTATACATTAACTGAAACGGGTCTCCTAAACTAGCCATTGCACCACCCATTACTTGTAATTGAGCAGCCATTTCAATAGCACCTTCAGGTGAGAAAGCCTTTTCAGATGCATTCGCAATACCATTCATGTCTATTTTATACTTCTCACTTAACTGAGCCATTTTTTGTAGACCTTTGATTCCGTTTTTAAAATTTAATTTATTTAACAGACCGATATTTTCTTGAAATTTTTTAATTACTTTACCTGCGTTAAGACCCATTGCGGTAGTATCTGAATACATAGAGTATATCATATTAGCCGAATCTTCAGCCCCAAGACCAAATTGTTCCATTTGAGCCGTTAAACCTGCCATACCCGCCATACCAAGACCAGTTGCTTTACCAATCATGGCCATATTTTCTAATGACGATTGTGTTAAAATAACAGAACGACCTAACTCATCGGAATATGCTTGTTGTGCCTCAAGAGCATCACTTACACTAACACCGTATCTAGCCATTTGTACGCCAGCTTGTTGGATGTTACTTTGCATCATAAACATGTTATTAGAACTTAAACCTATTTGTGCAGCAACGTCTTTTGTTTTTTGACTAAATTCTAAATAACCTGTTAAAGCCTGACCTAAGTAACTTACAAGACCACTAAGACCCATTCTAACAACACCACCAAGGGAGGCCATTTCTTTATTAATAGCCTTTATTTCATCTCTTTGTTTTTTAAGATCTTCTATTTGTTGACGTATAATTGCAGCCCTTTCAGCATCAACCTTTCCTTCCTCTTCTTTTAATTCTTTAATTCTAGCGGAAACTTTTTGCATTTCACGATAATTTAAAAGAATGGTTTTGGTATACTCACCAGCACTTCTTAAACTTTTACCAGCATCTCTTTGAGCATCACGAATTTGTTCTTGTAACTGTAAAAACGCTTTTTCGTCTTCTATATTCCTTTTAATATTGTCCGCCATTAATTATTAAAGTTTTTTAATTCGTATTTTAGCTATTGTTGATTCAGTGAATTTATCATTTCCCGTCATTTTTGGAGCTATTTCAACACTAAGATTTTTCATTAAATTTGTTTCTTTATTTAATAATTTACAAACAATCGCTTTTTTACCACCAAGTGTTGGGAATCCTATTATAATGGTGTCTTTATCTCTAGCACTTCTTCTAATTGTGGTCTCACCTTCAAAATTACTTTTACCTAAAAGACCCTGTATTTGTTTAAAAATTCTTTCTTGTTCAGGAGATAAATTGCTATCATCAAGAACCAAACTTAATCCACCAACATTTACTGTAGGTGGGATTTGACCTACTTTCGCTTTTGGTAAATTATTAAAATTACCGTTCCATTTTGTTTGACCCTTTTGTGATTGATTTACTTTATTCACATAATTATTTTTTTCTTCACCAGCTCTAGCTTTTGCCTTAGGACCCAAAACAATTTTTTGTACATAAATTTGACCAATGTAATCTTTCTCAACCGTCATTTTAGTTGGGTCTTTTGAGTTATCTTCCTCACCCTCATCTTCATCTTCATCGTCTTCTTTAATTAAAATAACGTTTTTAGCTATTTGATTAATATAAGACTCTAACGTATTTTTACGTTTTTCTTTTGAGAATAATTCTGGAGCCGCAAGTCTTCTATTATTATATGTAAATTTGAAAAATCCGGCTAAATCATTAAATAATTGTTCTTTATTATTTTTACCCCCTTCTGTTCCCTCACCTTCTGTTCCCTTACCTTCTGTTTCTCCACTTTTGTTTTCTTTATCCTCTTCACTTTCTACTTTACCTTTTTCTTTTTCTTTATTTGCTTCATCAACAAGTTCTTTAGCGTTATCAAATTGTATTGAATAGTACTTACCTTCTTTTTTACCACCTTCAGAAACTAAAGCCATAACTTTATTACTTTTACCAATAATCGGTTCTTTTGTACCTGGTAGTTGTGTAATTAATTCTTCTTCTTTTGTAAAAATCATTTTAAACAATACACCATTATCAGTCTTAATCTCCAAAGTCAAAGGTTTTTTTTCAACTACACGAGCCAAAGTTTCAAATGGGTGTGGTAATGGTAAAGTAAGTCCTTGAGGATTATCTGGGATTTGTAGTAAAAAATCAAACTTAAAAGGTTCTATAGCTAATTGGTCTATTGTGTTAATAGAATCCAACTCAGGTATATCAGTTATTTGTAATCTAGCTAACCTGTCCTTTGCTTTAGCAATACCACCTTCAGCTTTAGCAATATCTTGAGCTGCTTTATCACCAGAGATAGGAGCTTCTTTTAGGAGTTTTTTAAAGTTATTGTTGTTTAATAAAATTACTGACATCAAAAATGTTTATTTATAAATATCAAGTAAATAAAAAATGGGGCTACTAGCCCCATTAAATTATCTTCTTTTTGATTTTGCTTTATCGTATTCTTTTTTCTGTTCTTCTAATTCTTTTTGCCATAAATCAAGATAAATACGTCTTTCCCATACAGGCATATTTTGAACGGATTCATAAGAAAATCTCATATGTTTTACCATATAGTAGATTTCTCTTTTAATACTTAAATTATAATCTGACGTTAGGCCAAAAAAAGTTGAGTCCGAGGGTAACTGGAGCTTGAAATGTACCTGTCGGTCCCTCCACTTCGGCCGACATATCTATACCTGGTTCAATTGAGTCAGAATATTCTCTGAATTTAAGGGAATCAAAAGCTGGCATTACATTAACAAATTGTTGGATGTAGTTAATATCTCTATTACCATCAACTTCTTTAATCTGAGCTTGTAGTCTATAAGTTAAAGCGTTTGAAATTTGAGATTTTGTTGCTTTCTCATATTTTTCAGACCTACTAACAATAGATTTTTCATCACCAACGGTTAAAAGTCTAAATTTAATTTTCTTTTTACATTTTGGTAATAAGAAAGAAAATTCTCCTTTTTCATCTGGTTCGACACCTTCTGGTAGTTCTTTTGTTTTTAAAGTAGATAAATCTATTTCAGTTTCAAATTCAACACCACTTGTCGGGTCAGTTAATTTAACAGGATACATTTCACCGTAACCTGTAGCACGTAACCAAATCATGATTGCGTTTCTATCACCAACTAATAATTCTTCAAAAGGTACTGGGGATTCTTTAACTTTTCTTTCCAATAAAACATCAAGAACTTTCCCACTTTTAATTAAATTGGGTGATGTTAAAATATTTTCATCCATTGCGGTCATATATTCCACTTTTACAGCACCTTGTTGTCCAGGGTATAAAAGACCTCTAGATGGCAAAGGAATAACATCGAATGGGGCTTGAAATTGAATTTCTTGTGTTTGTTGTTTTGACATTATAAAAACTTTTTTTTAAATTTATTATTCTAATTAACCTTAAAACTTATTTTTTAATAGTAAAGATTATAACCATAAATAGGTTTATTTTAATTTTTCCTTAATAAAATTTTATTATTAAATAAAATCTTCTTATATTTGTAATATGAAAATGACACAAGATAAATTAACTCGATTAACTGAAGTTCTTTCAGTACCGACTCACTCTCGTAACGAAAAACTTATGATTGAGTATTTACAAAAAGTTTTAACCCAAAAAGGTTATGAACACTATACCGATTCACACGGTAATATTTATGTTACAAAAGGTGTTAGTAAAAACTTCCCTTGTTTTGTTGCACATACAGATACGGTTCACCCTGTTAATATGAATATGATTGTTGTTCAAACAGAAGGTGAAGATGGTGTTATT
>B570J29032_109958688_pt1 | contig 14369 bp, 17 predicted proteins | sample LakMenEpi16Nov12_FD_29032 | JGI IMG/M metagenome (IMG submission 29032)
CCACAAGACCCGGGAGTTGCTGCTTTCATAACTGCTGTTGGCAAAAACACAAAGGTTTATCAGGATGCATTGTCCCAAATTAAAGATCCTAAGTTGAAGCCAGCGGCAGATGCGATATCTGCTCTTCTTAATCCTCCAAAATAAAATTTTGTCTTTTGAATAAATTTGGCTTATGAATTTTTGAGAAGTAGCAAAGAGGAAATTTAGGCTTTTGAAAAGAAGTCACAGGTTCACCTGCGATATAGGGGATGAATCTTTGGCTTCTTTTTTTAATTTTATATGATTTCATTTTTTGCCTTTTTGGGGAAAAATATTTTTTTCTTGGTTATTTTTTTACATTTTTCATAAACTTTTTGATTTGTTTTTTCTAAAAATTGTTTGACCCCATCGTTTCCTTTTCTGGTATAAATTTTATTAAGCACTTTATATTTATCATCAAAGTTATTTCCTTTGTGGTCATGCCAATTGTTTTCAACAAATTCTTTACAATTTTTGTTGATTGATTCTTCTGCATTAACTCGTGCAAAAATTTCAGAAGATGTCATTGGATTTATCTCATAAAAAACTTTTCTAGGCAAGATTAATATTTGTGCATATGGTTCATCTTTTCTAAAGATATAAGTTTGTTCTGGCATTGGGTTTTTAAAAACAACAAAAAATATTTTTGGCCACATGCTGGTATTTATATGGCCGGGTATTACCAATGGCACAGTATAGGTGTGATCAGTGTAGTATTTTGGATGTGGTTCGATGCGAAGAATATAATTGTCTGGAACTTGAATATCGAGACATGAAGTCATTCCGAAGTGTCCCGGTGCAAAACTTGAAAAAGGTGGAAGAAGCACACTGGGAAAAGATTTATTTTCAATGGTAAAATCACCTAAAAAATTTACTTGATTGTTAATCATTTTCACATGGCACTCTGTATTAAAAGAATACAGAAGCTCTAATCCATATGTAGATCCTTCAACGAAAGGGACGCAATGCCAAGGTTGTGGAATATCGCCTTCTTTATGTTCATTTGGTTCGCCAGACCATCCCGGTATTTGCAAACGAATAGGTTTGGGAGGCTGTCCTTGATACCAAGACCTGTATTTTACCAATATTTTTTCCACAATTTCACCTCGAATGAATAATTAGAACAGGAGTTAAAAATGAATCCAGACGCAGGAAATCATCAACAAAGACCACTAGATCAATGCAATGACGTTGGTGGTTTGCCTGATCCAAACCTTGATCAATCGCCTCCATATTGCGAACCAGATTATAGCAGCAATTTGAGAAAAATCAATGATGACAGCATGAATTGGCTGAAAGACCAATCCATGAAAAAAACAGGTTTTGGTGCAAAATCTGATGGCGATCCTATGCAGCGTGGTAAAATTCTGAATGATCCTGACAATCCCGACAAAACAATTTTGTATCGATATTCAAAATCTTTGCGTGGCAACGATGAAGCCATGCTTGATATGTTTAGAAACGTGGTTGTAATTGATGAAGATGGTAAAGCTTGGCCGATTCCAATTATGCTTGGCCCTCCAGAAAAAGCTGTTGCTGCCATGATTCAAGAAAATGTTCGCAAAGATGAAACATTGGTTGTTAATAGATTACGCCTTCCAATGATGGCGCTTACACAATCAGGCATTGAGTATGATTTAAATCGTTACACATATCACAAGGCATTGAATTTATTTAGAAACGAGCTAGGAAAACCCAGCATAACAATTAGCGAAAAGTATAACAAAGACACAATTCTTGGTTTTGCTAGAGGCATACCAGTGAACATGACTTATACATTGACTGCTTGGACAATGTACAGAGAAGATATGAATCAAATAATAGAGCAAATAATGACAAAATTTAGTCAAGTTGCATACATAACAGTGACTGGTGTACAGTGGGAAGTAATTGTTAAGTTGGACTCAATTGCAAATAATTTAAATAATGAGCCGGGAGATCAGCAAATTAGAGTAATTAAATACGAATTTAATATGACGGCGCAAACATATATACCGCAGCCAATTGAAAGAAAGAAGGCCGTCCTCAAAATGAAGATTGACTTTGTTGATGGTCTAAAAGAAGAAGAAATAACAGAAGTTTTGATGAGAATTGAACAGTCAGTAAAGGAACTAGAATGCTAGAAATAACGAATAGAAAAAGACACCCAGTGCAATTGATCATTAGGTCTAGGAGAGCCACTAAGTCTTTCACAACTTTGAATCTACCGGGAGTTGGTAAAGGAAAAAATATTTTAGTTTTGGAAGATGAAAGATCAACACCATATATAGATAGAGCAGAAAAAGATGGATTAATTTCCATAAGGCAAATAACAAACAAGTTACGAAAGGGAGAATAAGACTATGGCGATTCTTAAAGGTTTTCCACCATCTAATACAATCAGCCCAAGTGTTAGAATTGCTGAAAAAGACTTGAGCTTCATCGCACCTGAACAGTCAACGCATACAGCAGGATTGGTTGGATTTGCCTCTAAAGGCCCAATCAATCTTCCTATTGCGATTGCTACTTCACGTCAGTTGCACACTATTTTCGGAAATCCACATCCAGATGTAGGTGATCCTTTCCTCATTTATGCAGCCGATCAGTATCTTCTTGTAGCTAACACTCTTTATGTAGTGCGTGTTGCAGATACCGATCCAGTAAGTGATGAGCAGGCATTGACCGCTAGCGTTGATGTTCCAGCAGCAGGTACAATAATTGAAATTCAGTCAGCGACTGCTGGCCCTTACACTTTTGACGAAGACTCATTCTTCCGTTGGAAGCTTAACGGCGAACTTTCAACTAAGACATTGGTTGTTCTTGCTGACACTTACACAACTGAGGAACTTGAAACGGCTTTGAATGATCAGTTGGATTTTCAGAATGATGGTATCGAATTTTATACTTACACTGATTCACCCGATGATTTCATTGGAGTTAAAACCGTTTGGGCCTATGGATCTAGTTCCAGCCTTGAACTGGTTTCAATTCAAAATGCAATTTACGGTGGCGAGGTTGACGATAGTTCCGATCTGACAGATGGTGACATTCGTAACAACCCTACTGGTCTTGGCACAGGCATGACCCGTGCTATAGTAACAGGTGTTAATGATCGTTGGCCAACCAATGGTTATCAGACTGTTGGAAACTATGATTTTGCAGGTTTAGTTGATCAGTTTATTGAAATTGTTGTTGACGGAACTGATAATGTTTTGATTGATCAAGTTGTTCAGACCATTACATTCGTGGATGGAGCTTCATACACAAGCATCGGCGATGTTGTGACTGATATTAATGATCAGAAGACTGAAAACGGCGGAACTCTTCCCGGTGGTTGGACAGCAATTGCGCTAGGAAATCAACTTCGCTTTGTGACTAATCATCACGGTGAAGATGCTCGTCTTCGCATTAAGCCTACTAGCACCGAAGTTTTTGGCCTTACAACTCTTACCGTAACTGGCACAAGTCCTGAAGGCGTAAGTGGCGCAATTGACATTGAAACTTTTGGTTTGGTTGTTGGCGGCGCTAATACTCTTGAAGACGTATCTTTCACTATTAATGCTGATTCACCCGGTATTGATGGAAACTACACTGAAGTAAGAGTAACAAACGACATTTATACTAAGTTCTTTGATGTAGAAGTATTTACAAATGGCGTTCAGGTAGAATCTTGGGGTAATCTGACAAAAGACGCAGCAAGTCGTTTCTATGTTGAAACATATCTTGCCCTTGTTTCTGATTACATTAGAGTTACCGACAATACTTCTATTTTAGCAGGCCCTGCAAATGGGACTTATGAATTAGCAGATGGCACTGACGGTATTCCCTCAGATCCTGACCAGCAAGATGTTCTTTTGATGGGTAGCCCTCTTGGCTACACAGGCATTTATACTCTCAGTGAACCTGAACAAGTAAACATCGATCTTATCGCAGTTCCCGGGCACAGCAGTACTGCTGTTGTTCAAGAACTACTAATGTTTTGTCGTGATTATCGTCAAGACTGCCTTGCAATTATTGATGCTCCATTCGGTTTAACCGTTAAGGAAGTTGTTGCATGGCAGAACGGTACTCATCCACTTAACAATACTAGATTTGATAGCGATTTCGGAGCATTGTACTGGCCTTGGGTTAAGCTATATGATGCTTATAACAAGGTAGACGTATGGTGTCCACCAAGCGGATCAGTTATGGCAGTCATTGCAAGAAGCGATTTTCTTTCTGCTCCTTGGTTTGCTCCAGCAGGTCTTAATCGTGGTGTTGTTCCAAACATAACAGATGTATACATTCGTCCAACTTTGGAAGAACGTGATACAATGTATGGCAACCGAAACTGCGTAAATCCAATTATTCAATTCGCTGATGTTCAGGGATTTGTGGTATTTGGACAAAAAACACTCCAGCGCACTCCAACCGCTCTTGACCGTGTTAATGTTCGCCGTCTGATGTTTTACATCGAGAAGGCAATTCGCTCTGCTAGCCGTGGTCTGTTGTTCGATCCTAATGATGAAACTTTCAGAAGGCAATTCATCACCTTATCAGAAAACATTCTGCGTCAAGTACAAGTTGGGCGTGGTCTTACTGCATTCATTATTAAAGCTGATGAAGAACTTAATACGCCAGATGTAATTGACCGCAATGAATTCCGTGCTAGAATTGGCGTTCAACCAACTCGTGCTGCTGAGTTCATGTTTATTGAATTCTCTATTCACCGTACTGGCAGCTTCCAGCAAGGTGCTGAAACATTCTAAAAATTAAAAGGAACCATATAAAAGGAGAAAACAATGGCAATAGTAGGTGGTAATATGGGCTTGAGTACTCTCGGTGGATCATCCATCGTGTTCAAGCGCAAGTATAGATGGACGTTTGATGTGACTTGGAACAAACAGCAAATTCCAAGCGCATTTGTTAAGGTGGCAAACCGTCCAAGTTTAACAATTGAAGAAACTGAAATTAACTATCTACACGGAAAAATGTGGATTCCCGGTAAAGGTAGTTGGGAAACACTAAGTGTAACCTATTACGATATCGGTGGTGCTGGCGCTGCTGGTATGAAGGGTCTATGGGACTGGTTAGCTTCAGTTTACAACTTTACTGATCCGAACAGTCTTTCGCAGACTTCTCGTAGAGGTAATGATGGAAATGAGGCTGGTTGGGCAGCAGTTGGACTTCTTACCATGTATGATGGTACAGGCGCAACTATGGAAACTTGGAAGCTTAAAAATCTTTGGCCAAGTGCTATCAACTTTGGCGATTTGGATTACGGCAACTCTGAAGAAGCCACTCTTGAATTAACCTTAAGGTTTAGCGAAGCTGAATACACGCCCTCTTGCGGTATCGGTGCTCCACAAGCAAGCAAACTTGGTTGCAACGCATAATATTAAAATTAAAATTTCAATTTTTGGCCTCGTATATAAAATACGAGGCTTTTTTATTATCGAGGTTATAAATGGCGCAGCAAATGGGATGGGGTGATAGTTTTGGTTTAGTGGATGGTTGCTTCAAAAGAAAAAATCGTTGGCTTTTAACGATTCCAGATATAAGCGCAGAGGGAATTAATTCTTTGCCTCCATCGAAAGCATCCAGACCTTCGCTTTCATTCAAAGAACTAAGTTTGGAACATTTAAATGAAACAATTTATTTCCCCGGAAAACCAGAATGGAAGCCAATAACATTAACATTATATGACATGGCTAAACCAACTCACAAAATTTGGGAGTGGATTTATTCATATTATGATTTAGAAAATGATAAATTTAAATTTTCAGTTGGATTTAAAAAACCTGAAGCTCGGTTGACTTTATATGATGGTACTGGCTTAGAGCTTGAAACATGGTACATGAAGAATGTTTGGTGCCAAGACATTCAATTTGGCGACCTAGACATGGGAGATTCTGGTATTGTAACAGTAGATTTAACTTTAAGATATGATAGAGCATATTTTTCATTTTAAGAATTTCTGCTGGCATATTAGATGCTTGAATCAACCGTTACGGAATTAGATTCACTCTGAATCTTCGACCTTTAATTCCTTTTTTAAAAGTTCTTGACAAGCTATAATTGCATCTTCAAGTTCTTTTGGCTTGCACTTCATTACACGGCAAGCGCCGCTTTTATTTAAGCGGCCTTTTTTTGTATAAACTTTTGTATCATTTAACAAAAAAGCATCAACCAGTCTAGAGTATCCGCTGTCAATCAATTTTTGAATTAATTCTTGGTTTTCAATATTATCAAAAAGATTTGTTTGTTTTGTCATTTTACCAACTTTTATAAAATTAACCTAGCAATTTATTCGACAAGGCTGTTTTAATTATAATAAATAATAAACATAATATCAAGTATCGCTAACTATATTATGCCTCCTGTATAAACTTTTTGTTTTTAAAGCAGGAATTTTTTGATCAAGTTGAATTTGGATGAAATCAAGATATTTTCTTTTTAATTCATTATAATTTCTAGCTGTTCGATAAAGTTGTCGAAAATGATTTAATATACATGTTGTCATATAATTAAAAGCTTTGCCTTTTTTTGGATCAAAGCGATCAATTTTTTCAAAACATATCATTACGCCTTCTTGAACTGCATCATCTTGATCAATCAAATTAAATTTAGCGTATCTAACTATATTTTCAGAAAGAGTATAGAAGGCTATTGCCAATTCGTCTTGTGATTCTTGAAATTGAGAAGATATAATCTTAAATTCTTTTTCAGTAACAAGCCAAGATTCGGGTTTTTTAAATTGTCCACGCTTTAATACTCTTGCTTGTGTTTCAATAATATCATCCATGAATAATTGGTATTTGATTTTTTCTTTTTTGGTTTGCTGGAATTGGACGATCAATGTTTCAAATGTTTTGTTATTAAGATATTCAGTTGCCATCGATCTCCTTTTGCGTGCATATAATTAAATATGGAAATATTACAAATTTTCGGTGCATTAATTGATAAGCCAGATGTTCCTAGGTTCTATCGTGAACTACAACATTACTATCAAAAAAACAATATGTTGCACGAAGCATCATCAGTTAGTTTTTTAATAGAGAATAAATTTGGTAAAAATAATGAAAACCCCATTGACAATTCAACTTATAGTGAAGAATAACGAAGAAACAATTGATTTTTTTCTAGAATCAATTGCCCCATTGGGATGTAATATAATTGCAGCAGATCTTGGTTGCAAAGATGGAACTATTAAAAAATTAGAAAATAAGAATGCGACCATAATAAAAACATTAAATTACGAAGATATGTCTAAGGTTAGGAATAAATTAATTCTTGAAATAAATTCTGAATGGATTTTGCATCTTGAGCCATATGAAACACTGATTTCTGATTCAAAAATAATTAAAGAAGCTATAAAGGGACCACCATCTTCGTTTAATTTTGGCGTATTACAAGGTGATATGCTTACCAGACAAACACGATTGTGGCATAAGTCTCTTAATTTATCTTATGTAAATCCAATATATGAAACAATTGAAAGAAAATCAAATTTTATGAATTTTTTCATAAATGTCAATAAATTTCAACCTCAAGTTGATGTTAAATCAATAGCAAAAAATTGGCATGATAAAAATCCATTACTTGCAGATGCAACGTATTATGTTGCCTGTAATGAGCTTATATCTAAAAATTGGGATGCCTTTATAAATTTTGCTGATCTTTATTTACATCAACAGAAAAAGCAAACAATGTCTTATTTTATGATTCAATATTACATGGCTATGGTTCAATGTTATATAAAGAAAAATTATCAAATTGCGCTGCAAAGAATTAGCATGTGTGTTTTAAAAAATCCAACTTTAGCTGAATTTTGGTGTTTGTTGGGTGATATTTTTTATGCAATAAAGCAATATGATAAATCATATTGCTTTTATGAAAACGCCAAAATCATAGGATCTAGAAGATTACAAGAATGTGATTGGCCTATGGAGATTTCAAAATATCATGATTATCCAACTAAAATGATGGAATCATGCAGAAAAATTTTAAATAATACCCAGACTTATTTAAGCAATCAATAAATAATATCAAGCTCATTAACAACAACAGTAACCATATTTTCATATCGTGCAACTGCAATTTGTTTTCTTCCGCTTGGCAATTTCATCAGTTCTTTTTCTAAGTCTTCTGCCTTGCAATTTATTACACGCCAATGGTTTTCAGCTAATTTTTTGACTTCTTCATCAAGATTTGTAATTATGCGATTTGGAAAATATTCTTGCAATTGTTTTCTTGCATCGGTCATAATTTTTTTGTAAAGAGGAATATTGCAGGCGCAACCCGGGTTATTGAGATATTTTTGCAAGTCTTCTCGAAAACCAATAGGCAAGCTTTCATGAAACCGACTATCTCTAAGGGCTTGTTTAACATCCATCAATCCTATAGGTCTACTCATCATCTTCCTCCTGAATTTCTTCTGGTTTGTTATATTTAAAGGCTTTTACAGTAAATCCACATTTAGGACACCTAAAAACTTTAGTTCTTTTTTTATCAGGAAATTTTATTGTTTTCTTTTTAATTATATCTAATTTTGGTATATTTCTGGGTATATCGCTAAGATTCAATGGCAACATATCTTCAATATCATTGCCATTTGAAAATCGCTTGAAATTGCATTTATTGCAATGTAAAACATAAATTATTTTTTCATCATCCATTGTCATCTTCCGTTGGCAAATTGACAATGGTGGCTGATTCAATCCAATTTAAAAACACTGCTGCTAAGTTAGATAAAAAACCTCCTGCACAACCACAAGCGAAAATTTCCCAAAAATTTTGTGAAATCCACACCCATCCCATGAAAAAACCACACCAAGTTCCGCAACAAAGGTAGCAATCAACAATGCCTCCAAGTTTAGGGACATTGATTTTTTCCGCTAAATTTTTGACTAATGTTCTGAACCAAGCAAGTATTGAGCCATCAACAATAATATGACTCATACCAATAGTGCCGACTACAAAAAGAAACAGGCTAGCAATATTCATGTTAAATTCCTTATCGCCAAAAGGTTGCTGATAATCCATCTTTATTACAAGTCAAACAAAATTCCATAAATTCTGTATATTTACAGAGCTTATCATGTTCATCTGTTGTAAAATTATAATGTTCAACGATTCTATTATTCAATCGTTCTATAGTTACAGGTTGATTGAAATATATACTTAATTTTTCTAAATGACTTGTTTCCAAATTATTCAAAACTTCAAACAAACTTTTTTGTCCTAAAGGCCTTAGCCCGGGAACCATTTGTGACAAACGCCAAGAATCAAATTGTTGTCTAAATTCAGGCAATAATTCCTGAACTTTCTTATCAAGAAAAAAATGTTCTTCAATATTTTGGAAATTTATTTTCATTATACTATGACAAATTTAAGTTTATATTAACTCTATTGTTTTGGCTAACAAATCATAAAGAGTAATAATAGGAGAAAAAAATGTCAGACGAGACTTTTCGCCCAAGAAGACCAAATCAAACAGGCGAATCTAATACAACAAATCAGGAGAATATTCCATTGAGCAATCCACTAGATTCAGTCAATCAGGTACGTCAACAGGTCAATGAAGGCAATAATCCTAATGATATGCCGGGTGGAGGCGCATTCAACATTCAAGGTAATGTTCCACCAGCATTTGCTGCTGCTATTCAGGCAGCAAAAAGTGGTCAGCAACCACAGAGCCAGCCACAGAGCCAGCCAAAACGGGGCCTTAACATGAGTGCTGGTGGCGAATCAACTGCCTATCAGCAGGCTCCTGCTAGTTCTTTGTCAAACGCTTCTGCCAGTGGACACCTTAAGGAACTTCTTGAAGGTCTTCGTGGATCGACCACTATTTATGAAGAGCTTCAACTTCCATCAAAGGGAAGGTTCTATAATGGCGAAGATGGACCTATCAATGGCGTTGTTTCAATTCGACCAATGACTGGTGAAGAAGAACAAATTCTTGCCACTCCAAGATTTGTTAAGAAGGGTCAAGCGATCAACATGATTTTCCAAAAGTGCCTTAAGGAAGGCTTCCGTGCTGAAAATCTTTTGACAATTGACAGAACTTATCTTCTAATTTATCTTCGTGGTATTTCATACGGTCCAAATTATGACGTTGAAATCAAGTGTCCAGAATGCGAAACTAAGTTCAGCACAAGCATTGATCTTAACAGTCTATATGTTGAATATACTCCTGATGAATATGGACCAATTCTTCAAGATGTTTTGCCAAACACAAAGTTGCCATTCAGTTATCGCCTATCAACAGGAAAAGATGAACAAGAAATTCAGGACCATCGTGATCGACGAATCAAGGCATTCGGAGATAATGGCACAGATGACAGCCTTACCTATCGCACTGCACAACTTTTGAACGACATCGATGGAATCGATAGCAAGACTGAACTTCAGATTCTCTTGAAAAATCTTCCAATCAATGATGTTTCATATATTCGCAACTGTATTAACGAACCTCCTTTCGGCGTTGACACAAATACAGAAATTGTTTGCCCAAGCTGTTTATCAGAATTCAGTCTCGATCTGCCTCTTGAAGCAAATTTTTTCTTCCCCAGACGGAAGAAGGCAAAGACGCAAGTCTAGCAATCTGGGAAGGACTAGCAGAAGAGATTTTCTTCTTCCAATATCACATGCATCTAGATATGTCGGGATCAATGAGCTTGCCTATCAATCTTAGAAAATGGATGATCGAAAGATTTATTCAGCAAAAGGAAAGCGAAAATAAAGCAATGGATGCACAACAACGCAAGGCAAGAAAAAGGTAGATATAAATGACTAAAGAAAGATATCAAAATCCAAATTGCGGTGATACCATCAATCTACGACTGTTTACTTATAACAGCAACAGTCGTAGAGATGTTAAAGAAATTACCCAAGTACAAATCTTTACTATTGATCCAACTTTAAAAAGTGAATCCAATCCTGAAGGCCTAAGACTGGTAGAAACAATTTCTGGAGCCAGTGTTGTTAAATCTAATACAGGCGAATATATCTTGTCAGTTTTTCTTGACCAAGAAATTTATGGCGTAGGATCATATTATGATGTATGGAATGTAGTTTTTGAAAATGGCGATTGCCTAAGTAATAGTATAAATAATAAATTTAACATTTATGCTGATCTTTGGTTTACTACGCCAACGCCAATAATTTATGATTTTAATTTTGCATTTAGACCCAATCGAATCAGAAAAGGCACTAAACGCTACATTCAGATTGCGGTCACACCAAATGTTCCACGAGGTGCCGATCTATTAAAGTATTACGAAAATATCGCCATAGTCTCCGATATTAAGATATCAATGGAAATGTACTGCGGGGAATGTGTACCAGCAGAAAATGACCTAAGATTGATTATAGATCGGCACCTAGTGGACTATCGTGAAGATAGCTATGCATATTGGTTTTTAGATACAACTCAATATGATGAAGGAATTTATAACATTTGGTTTGAAACTACTTCTGGCGAAAGCACATATGTTTCAGAAAAATATGCTCTTCAAATCTACAACTAACTGATTTTTTCTTTACAAGTTTAATTTTTTCCTGTACATTTCTCCTAGATAGCATCCGATCAAAGAGAAACAATACTATGTCTGTTTCGACCACAAAGCTTGATTTTTGGATCGTCAACAAAATCAATGTAATGTTTATCGGTCGCCATGGCGTTGGAAAAACAGCCATGGTAAAAGAATCTTTTGATAGACACAAGCTCAAATGGCAATATTTTAGTGCTAGCACCATGGACCCATGGTGCGATTTCATTGGCGTTCCTCGTGAACGTACTGAAAATAAAATTTCCACAGCCTTTGAAATCGTTCGTGATATAGCCAAAGTTGAACCAACTGCTGCTATAACCTATGTGGTGGAAAATTGGAAACTTGATGTAAATCAAGCAAAATTAATGGTTGAACATGCTTTAAGACCTGAGGGACAAACATTTCTTGACATTGTTCGACCACAACTTTTTGCAAGTGGTGACATTGAAGCATTGTTTTTTGATGAATTTAATCGTAGCCCTAAAAAAGTTCGTAACGCTGTAATGGAACTGATTCAATTTGGCTCAATTAATGGTCATAAATTTCCAAAACTTAGATTTGTTTGGGCCGCTATTAATCCAGATGATGATGAACAAGAAAAATATGATGTAGAAGTTCTAGACGCAGCGCACAAAGACCGTTTTCCTGTTCAAGAATATATTCCTTACAAACCAAATGCTGAATGGTTTAGGAAGAATTATGGTCAGCGTCTTGCTGATTCGGCTCTCATTTGGTGGGATGAACTCACTGATGAAGTAAAGCGTAACGTAAGTCCTCGCAGACTCCAATATGCCATGGACATGTACAAATTAAAAGGTGACGTTAGAGACGTATTACCAATCAACTGTAATGTCAACAAATTGCTAACTGCTCTAAAAACTGGCCCAATTACTGAGAAATTAGAAGAATTAATCTCTACTCGTGACGAGGCAGAAACCAGTAAGTTTCTCGAAAATGAAAATAATTTCTCTTCAGCAATTAAACATATTATTAAATCTGAAAGCTTCTTGGAATTTTTTGTTCCTCTTATGCCTAATGAAAAAATTAGCAGCCTTATGGCTACAGATGAAAAAATCTGCAACCATATCATCAATAATTTAGACAAGGTCCCAGCCTTTCATAAAATTAGTAAAGAAATTATGAAAGCCAATCTTGATGCCTCGCTCGTAAAAAAGCTTCGTAGATCTTTGACAGAAAACGAAAATTTAGCCAAGGCCTTCGCAAAAGATGCAATTGAATGTCCCAAAGCGCCTATCCAAATTCATTTCAACAAAAGAAAAACTAATTGGACCAATGATTTAGTTCTGATTAAATCAATGCCAATAGATAGCGTCAACCAAAGATTTGCAGTTTACGAAAAAATAAAAAATGGTATCCCTGAAAAAATAACACAAGAAGAATCTATTGAAACTTTAAAAATAATCAACAATATATTTTCAAATAACAATATTATAGGAACAACACAAGAACGAGATCGTTGGCAATTTGCTTCAATTGTAGCAGATTCAGCTTTCGATAAAATTTTCGGCATCATAAATCATTGCCTGCATAATATGCACAAAGAAAGCAAACTCTCTATTGATGAGATTATTAAAAACAATGACAACAATTTTAATGAATTGTTTAAAACAATTAATCAATTGGGCCTCAATTTCAAGCTATCTGTTTCATAAATGAGAAAAATTAGTTGTCATCGTTGAGGAATAATTATGAGTGTTCTGGATATTGCAGTATCAGAAAAAAATGATGTTAAAATAACCAATGAAGAGTGGTTTGAAATTAGCAGCGCACTAGAGCCTCATCATGCCGTTTTCTATAAAGTCTGGCAGATGGGCAAACCAATATTCAATGAAGAAATTTCAACCGCTGCCGTTCAATTTGACGAAGAAGGAAAATTTATATTGTTTTATTTTAATCCTAAATTTTGGAAGTCTCTAGATCTTTACAATCGTTTATTTGTCATTTGCCATGAAGCATTGCATATTGTTCTTAATCATGGCATTAGATCAAAAGATGATAAAATTAATCGACAAGCATGTAATACTGCTATGGATATTGTTGTAAATCACACACTTATTCGTAACTTTGGATTTGAACGAAATAAAATTACAAATGGAGAAGAATACTGCTGGGTCGATACAGTATTTAAGGATCATGAAACATTACCACCAAGCAACAATCAATTTGAATTTTATTATAATCTTTTTGAAAAATTTTATGGTGACGGCAATATGGGCGATGGTGAAGGAGGTGGACCAAAAACTGTTGATGATCATGAATCCATGGGAGAAAAATCTGGGAATTGGAACAAATTTATCGATCAATTAAATAATGGTCTTTCAGATGAAGAAAAAGAAAGTCTAAAATCAACAGTAGATAAACATTTTCAAAAAGAACCACCAAAAAATGATAACTCAAATCTAAATTCACCCGCTGGTTCCAATACTGGCGGTCTGTGGACTTTTGCAAGTGCTAAGAAATATAAAAAAATTCTTAAATGGGAAACTGTTATCAAAAAATGGGCGCAAAAAAGAATAATAGAAAGTTATCGTGATGTTGAACAATGGGCAAGAACCAATAGACGCATGACGCTTCTCCCTAAAGAAATGATTCTACCAAGCGAAATGGAAGTCGATGAACGTGATTATGTTGAAAATAAAATTGATGTTTGGTTTTTTCTTGATACAAGTGGATCATGCTGGACTCTAAAAGATAGATTTTTTGCTGCTGCTGAATCTTTGCCAGAAAAAAGATTCAATGTAAGACTATTTTGCTTTGATACGAATGTGCAAGAAACCAACTTAAAAGAAAGAAAGATATATGGAGGCGGAGGCACTT
>B570J29032_109958687_pt1 | contig 14368 bp, 15 predicted proteins | sample LakMenEpi16Nov12_FD_29032 | JGI IMG/M metagenome (IMG submission 29032)
CCTTCAATTTCAGTCCTGTTCGGTTTTACTTTTAAAAAGGCTTTGTTCAGTGCCTTTCTTGGTTTCAATTCTTTTAAAATCATCTACAAATTTTATTTTCTAATTCAGTCGGTTAAGATAAGTTTTTCGGTCGGAACGGTGTCAGAGCGTTGGCAAAATCAAATGTGCTCCCGGACGCTTTCGGGATGAGGTGGCAATAGAATTTCAAAATATTTTGTGCGTTTGAAAAAAATAAAAATATAGAAGTGTTGGCTTTTGGGTCGGCTGTCTGATGGTTCATTTGTCCAATCACATTATGTTTATTTTTGTCGTTCATTCTTGTTGTGTTGTCTTTTAGGCTTGCATCTAACTTTATATACCCGCTACTAGGTCGTTTGTAAAGGCTTACAAATACTTAAATCGGATTTTTCAATCAAAAATAGGCTTTTAAGCTTAAAAATCAAAGCCGGTATACCGGTTTAGTAATTGGTTTCTTTTTTAAAAACAGCAAGCACATTGGCTATCTTGTATTTAACAAATCAGCATCAACCTTAACTCACCCGGTTTTTCAACGGGGGCTCGGTGGATGCAAGCTAAGGCCCGGCTATCCGGCGATTCAACGGCCAAACGCCATAATTCGCCTTTTTGCATTTTAATCAGTTTGGCATTCGGTTTGGCTAAATAATGCAGGTGATAATAATTTTCGCGTAAGTAAATTTCAAAGTCTTCTTCAGCACCATGATTATTTTTTTTAATGGCTTCAATTAATTCTGGGATTTTAATTTTTTGGGTGGCTTCTTCATTCGGACAAATTTCGCTGGTTTCGCCAAAATAGGTGCATAAAAAGGTACTCGTTGCAAAGGGTGCTTCATCCACATGAAAAGAGTATACATCGGTTGGGAAGTTGCTGTTGTCTTTTGGGTAATTCCGAATTAAGTTAAGGGTAGGCGAGGCACCATATTGTTCAAGTAACTCATAATCTTTTAAAAGTGTTGTCCGTGCCATGGCTCCTGCTTCACTTAATTGAAGGGTATTTAAGTGTTCCAATTCAATTACGGAAACTGCTGCAGTGAGTTTAAGTTTTGATACCAGTTCTTTAAAATCGCCTTCCAATTTTCGTTGCCAGCAGGCTGCATTCAGCTCTCCTTTAAACTCTACAGCCGTTAGTTCTTCAAAAGATGAAGTGTAAACAACTTGCCGATTTGGTTTGGGTATCTCCATTATTAAAAGCTAAAGTCAGGTGATTTTTAAATTAACCAAACATTGGTTGTACAACACTTAGTTCAGTGCCACAGGCCACACAGTTGATATGCAAGTGCCAATGTTTAGGGATTGGGTTTTCTACACCACAACTGTTACAGTTAATTACTTTTTTTAAAGTGTTTTCATGTTTACATTTCTCACATATGCACGTAATGGCACCTTCCGGATAACTGATTTGTTCGTGGCAGTTTTCGCAAGTACTTTGTTTAATTACAGGATCTTTTAGGGTTGTGTATTCATGGCTTAGTCCAAACTCGTGTAAAAATTTATCAGCGTCTTCTTTTTTTAAGTATGGCACCCAAACTTGCGCTAATTTTGATAGGTTAACTTTTGCTTGAATCTTACGTGGCATCAATTCCTGATAATAGGCTAATTCAGGATTTTCATAAACTCTGACGTAACTCTCATTAACATAATCATTATAGGCTCTAATCATCTTAATAAACGAATCATAAGTAACCAAATTTTGTCCATTTGATTGATAATAGCTTAATGATGCATAAGCCAAATTATACGCATTGGCATTCGTAGGTTCCGGCGGGTTAAATAGACTATCAGCCGTAATTTCAACACAAGCTTTTAAAAACTGCTCATATTTTTCTCCTATCGAAATATTTGGAGGCAAATATTCAGGATAATGTTGATAGTAAAAGTCCCAATAAGCAAGCTGTTCTTTTTTATAAGCTTCAATGTTATTTTCACGCACAAATTGGGCGGAATTACTTTCAAAGATGACCTTCTTTCTATTGTATTCGTTGGTATGCGCCGCCGATTGATTCCAAACATTAATACCTACAGAATAGTCAATATCAATAAGTGAACAACAATAATCACAAACCACATAAGGGTTTTTAATGGGTGTTACTTTTGGGGCACCACAGTTTTGACATATAAATTTTTTAACTCTCATTTTACGAATTTAAATTACTAATTTTATTGGATATGAAAAATCAGTTTAGTCACTTCCGGAAATTGTTAATTCTGGTAACTGGTTTAGTAAGCCTAACTTGTACGAAGAAAAAATTAAATGACTCTTTATTTGAGGATAGTCGTTCTTCTGAATTAACATTTTATAAAAATAAAGATACCATTTATGAAGCAAAGGGCGGAAGTCCGCATGGCAGATTTAAATTAAAATTTAATGAAACGGCCATAAGTGCTTTGGGTGCCGATGGTAAACTACCCAAGGGCAGCGCATTTCCGGATGGTTCGGTTATTGTAAAGGAAGCATACGAAGGCAGTTCATTGACCTTATACATTATTATGAAAAAGGATAGTAAATCAAAATATGCAGCCAATAAATGGGTGTGGGGAGAATACGACCCGAATGGAAAAATAGTTTATAACCTTAATAAGGAAGGATCGGCTTGCACGGGTTGTCACAATACGACTGATGCCAGAGATTTTACGAGAAGTTTTGATTTGCATTAAGTTATTCATGTGATTGGAGCCTTGATTTAGTGGTATTTCATAAAACTCATCTAAATCAGGCGGACTGATGTATTAAACAATTAGGGCTTGAAGGATGTTATCATGTTATGAAAACATTTATTGTAATAACTATTTTAATAGTAGTTGTGTTAATTATGACCCAATCCTTTATTTCTAAAATTACAAGCAAAACCGAATCGCATGCCTATGAGGTAATTAAGGTATATGATCAATTCGAAATCAGAAAATACCAACCGGCTTTGTTTTCGGGTGTTAAATTGGCGAGTAAATCGTATAAGGAGACCTCAAGTATGGGGTTTAGAGTTTTGGCCGGTTATATTTTTGGTAACAATAACCGTAACCAAAAAATTGCCATGACCACACCTGTGGTGATGCAGTTAGGTGATTCCACAGAAATGTTTTTTAAAGTTCCGGATGGTTATACCATGGATGAATTGCCAAAACCGGCAGACAGTGCCATTGTGTTTGAAAAGCAACCTGAAAAAATAATGGCCGCCATTCGATTTAGTGGTTGGGCTAACGATGAAAAAATAGAACATTACACATCTATTTTAAAAGCGGCTTTGACGAAAGAAAATATAACGCATACCGGGAGGTTTCGTTTTTTAGGTTATAATCCACCCTACGAATTGGTGAACCGCCGAAATGAAGTAGCGGTTGAATTACTTCATTATGATAATTAATCTAAGGCTAATTTTACCTGATTAATTCAGTGTAATTTTAAAGAACCTTACTTATTGCAATAGAAGGAGATTAGCTAATTATTTTCCCACCATTTCACGATTAATTTGTTTCGCTTATTTTTTAACGTAGTTGATTTAATTGGTCCCGGACTTAATTCATTTAACCCATTTTATTCATTTGGAAAACCAAATGAATAAACGATGTAAGAAAATCAACCCTTTGTTCAGGAATACATGAAACCCAAATGGTGATTTTCTTTAAAGTCAAAAGGCATGAAAAGACGTGAGAATAATTTAATCAGCTTTTCAATTTTAAATTCGTTAATTAATCAATTTTAAAAATCAAGTTTGGTTTGTTGGGATTTTTGTCTTTTAGATGATTCAACTGCGATGGCTTTCAATTCAATACCTTCATTGTCAATGCTTCCATGTTTCAAATAATTTTGTTCGCTAGCTTCATTAAGAATAAGTGGCATTCTTTTTTTAGAATTATGAATTTCTTCCATTAATTTATTTGCCGCAGTAGTTAAAATGGTATAAGTACTTAACCACTCACCGGTTTTTGAATTTTTCCAACGGTTGTATAATCCTGCGAAGACGAATGGCGTTTCGTTAATTAAGGAGATGCGATAGGCTTGTTTGTTTTTACCTTTGGCATCTAACCACTGCCATTCGTAAAAGGCATCTGCAAGAACAAGGCATCGCTGATTTAAATATGGTTTAAAACTTGGCTTTTCGCCAAGGGTTTCGTATTTCGCGTTTAATGTATTTGCTCTGAAATTTAAATCGTTAACCCAACTTGGTAAAAAGCCCCAATTATAAAATTGAATGAGTTCAGGTTCTTGATTTGTGATAACGGGTGTAAGTGGGAATTCAAAACCGTTTATTTTATCCTTTGGAACAAGATCGGCACTATTTTTAAATTTAGCACTAAAACGTTTCTCTAATGTTTTAACATCACTTTTAAGTTGTGTTGAATAGCACATGGTGTTATATCAATTAAACGTTTTGCAATGCCATTAGGTTATTTTTAAGCTTGTCATGGTTAAGCTTCCGCCAATAGCTTTGTCATTAAAAAAACTGATTGTTTCTTTTTTATCTTTTAACGCCAATGTGTATAACAGTGGCAAGTAATGCTCCGGTGTTGGTATTGCTAATTGAAATGCTTTTCCTAAATTCTTATAGTTTGCAAGCGACTTAAAATCTTCAGCTTCAATAAAACTTTTTATTTTGGTGTTAACTTCAAGTGCCCAGTCATAGCCGTATTCCTTCTCTTGCAATTTATCCCAGGCAACCAAACCTAAATTATGCACAATGTTACCGCTGCCAATGATAAGAACGCCTTTGTTTCTTAAGCTTTTTAATTGGCTGGCTAAATCAAAATGTTGTTGTGGTGTTAGGTTATAATCTAAACTTAATTGTATAATAGGAACATCGGCCTTCGGATATAAGTGTTTAATTACACTCCAGGCACCATGGTCTAATCCCCAAGTTTCATCAAAACTTATTTTTTTTGTTGTAATTGTTTTTTTGGTCTCTTCTGCAAGCCATTTGCTTCCGGGTGCCGGGTATTCCACGTCAAACAAGGCCTTTGGGAAACCGCCAAAATCATGAATAGTTTTTGGGTGTTCCATAGCCGTTACTTGTGTGCCATTAGTCTCCCAATGTGCGCTTACGCATAAAATAGCTTTTGGTTTTGGAATATTTACCGCACAATTTCTAAATCCTTGTACAAATTCATTTTCTTCAATTGCGTTCATTGGGCTGCCGTGTCCTAAAAACAGAACAGGCATAGTTGTGGTATTTGGCAAATGGTTAGCCAGTTGCGTTAATGTCATGCTTTTACTTAATAATGGAATGGCCGTTATATACTTGATAAAATCTTTTCTGTGCATCGCTTGATTTATTTAATAAGGTTTACCAATGCTAACATTCAACTTTATTTTTAAAGATATTTATTGAGCCAGGTTGTTTTAAGCGGTTTTAGCCAAGTCTCAAACGCCTCTCCATTAGCAACTGCTGTGTCATACACTAGCGTTTCTCCTGTCATTTCTCTGCTTACAATTTTATCTTTAATGGATGAAGAAGGTATGGCTTTAATGCCGTCATTAGTCTCTACTGCAACCAATAAACGATTTAAAAGGTTAATTTGAAATTCGTTTTCACTTTGTTTAATAAAACGAAGTAACTTATCTACACTGCAACCGCTTGCGCCATGCTGACTTTCATCTACCTTAACTACAATAATTTTATTTTTATAAATTTCAAAGCTGGCAGCTAAAGGGTTTTCATGAGCCGTCCATTGATTTACAAATGCTACTCCTTCAGCTTTAAGTTTTGATAATTCCTGTTCATTGAGGTCTTTATCAATTAAATAAGTCCAGACTTTTGTCATACGTTAAAATTTAGGATAAATACCAGTGTAGTTGTGTGGCGTAATGTTCAATAATTCTTCTTTAACCTTATCTGAAACCTGAAGTCCTTTGATAAAATTTTTAATTGCTGTTTCATTAATTGCTTCGTTGGTGCGGGTTAAATCTTTTAAGGCCTCGTAGGGTTTAGGATACCCTTCACGTCTTAAGATGGTTTGAATCGCTTCTGCCACCACTGCCCAGTTGTTGTTTAAATCGTTTTGAACAGCAGTTTCATTCAAAATCAGTTTATCCAACCCTTTTAAAATACTCAAATAACTTATTAACCCATGTGCAATAGGAACGCCAAGGTTTCTTAGCACCGTACTGTCTGTTAAATCCCTTTGCAATCTTGATATAGGAAGTTTAGCTGCAAGGTGTTCTAAAACGGCATTGGCTAATCCTAAATTGCCCTCTGCATTTTCAAAGTCAATTGGATTTACTTTATGCGGCATGGCGCTGCTGCCTATTTCACCTGCTTTTAATTTTTGTTTGAAATAATCCATGCTTACATAGGTCCATATATCGCGGCATAAATCAATTAGTATCACGTTAATTCGCTTCAGTGCATCGCAATAGGCAGCGATGTTATCATAGTGCTCAATTTGAGTTGTAAATTGTGAACGGTTCAAACCTAAAGTACCATTCACAAACTGGTTACCAAATGCAATCCAATCAATTTGCGGGTATGCCACGTGGTGTGCATTAAAGTTACCGGTTGCCCCACCAAATTTAGCTGAATAGGGTACATTGGTTAATTGCTGAACTTGTTTTCGTAAACGTTCTACAAACACTTGAATCTCTTTCCCCAGGTTGGTTGGCGAGGCTGGTTGGCCGTGTGTTTTAGCAAGCATACTTACGTTTGACCAACTTTTACTTTTTTGATCCAGTTCAGTTATCAACTGATGGATTAATGGCACAATGGTTTCAACGGTTGCATCTTTTAAACTTAACGGAATACTGGTGTTGTTGATGTCTTGCGAGGTTAAACCAAAATGTACAAATTCCAAATATTGCTGTAATCCGAGTTCATTCAGTTTTTGTTTCACAAAATATTCAACCGCTTTCACATCGTGATTGGTTGTTTTTTCTGTTTCTTTGATTTGATTAGCATCCTCAATACTAAAATTCTGGTAAACAGCTTTAAGTTTCGTTTGCAAATCATTGCTCAATTTTGGTAATTGTGGCAGGCCTATTGAACTCAATTCAATAAAATAGTCAATTTCAATTTTTACACGGTACTTTATTAGTGCAAACTCCGAAAAGTAAACATCTAATTGTTCTGTCGATCTTCTGTATCTTCCGTCAATGGGTGATATAGCGGTTAAAGCGCTTAAATTCATTTTTTATATTAAACGATAAAGTTAAGTATAATTCTTTAAAGAATTTTTTGAGGTTTTACAAAATCTTTTGCATCAGATAATGCTGAATTTGACCCCAAAGTAAAAAACTGCTTTGCACAATAGAATAACCATTTTTTTCATAAAATTTAACTGCATTTTCTCTGGCTTGTAATTCTATTTTAGCAAGTTGTTTTTCCTTGGCCACCAATTCAAGTTGTGTTAATATTTTTTCACCTAATCCTTTTCCCTGGTAATTTTTTGCAACAGCCATAAAACGTACTTGACCAACTTTTCCATCATTTTCCTGCAACCTGCCGCATGCAATTACCTCGGTGTTCACTGCAATATATGCATTAACAGATTTTGGTTCCAGTTCATCTGTAGCTGTGTCTTTGGGTTGCCCCCAAGGAGCTCTTAATACCTCATAACGCAATTGGATAATTGATTCAATTTCGCTGGTGGTAGAAGCTATTTTTGCGTTTAATTCCATTAGTCAATTTCAAAAATAGCACTTTTTACGGATGTGATGTTTTGTCCATTTATTAAAGTTTTGGTTAAAAGTCTATTAGCTTCTTCTAACTCAAATACCTCTTTTAAATTACGTACTTTTCCAATAGGAACAGAATTTTCAATACACAGCCGGTAAAGGTCTTTAAACAAAAAGGGTTTTATGTAATTATAAAGAATGGAATACAATGCTTGGCGGTTTGTAATTCTGTTCTGATTATTAGAGAATTGTTTTTCCTTCGCTAAGCCACTGTAATTAATAATCTCACATAATTTTGTAAATTCTTTGTTGCTTCCTATAGCGAAGGTAATGAGCTGGCCGTCTTTTGTTTCAAACAATTCGCCATAAGGTGCTATGTTAGGATGCAGGCTGCCGGTTGCCTTTGGTAATTGATTTGCAATTAACCAATTTGTTGCCTGATTGGCAAGGCTGGCAACAGCACTGTCAAACAAGGACACAGTAATTTTGCTTCCTTGTTTAGTTTTATATTTTTTTAAAAGGGCAATTAAAATAGCTTCTTTTAGTTGATGTCCTGCCATTAAATCAATTAATGCAACGGGCATTTTGGTTGGCTTAGAATTGGGTTCACCATTCATAAACATAAAGCCGCTTTCTGCCTGCAAAATTAAATCATAGGCTGTTCTATTGCTATCTGATCCAAAACCATTAATGCTGGCATAAATAATGTCTTGCTTTATTTTGGTGATGCGCTCATAATCTACTTTTAGTTTAACATCATCGCCCTTTTTATAGTTTGTAATCAAAATGTCAGCATCTTTTATCAAATCATAAAGAATTTTCAATTCTTTTTCCTTCGTTAAATCTAACAGTTTACTTTCTTTCCCGGCATTAATACTCCAATAGTACGCGCTGTAGGCATTCTTCGGATCTTCTGTTTTGCTCTTCCAGCTGCGCGTTACGTCACCGTTGGTTTGACTATTTTCTATTTTAATCACCTTAGCACCAAGTTCACTAAAAAAAAGCCCTGCACTTGGTCCCGCCAATACACCTGCTAATTCAATTATTTTTAAATCTTTAAAAAGTTCCTTCATTTCCTGCAAATTTATTTATATTTGAAAACTATTTCCTGTTAGTTAATCGGTTTTTAACAATTTTAATTTAACAATTTATTTTTTACCGCTTTAACCTAACAATCATTATGTTTTATATTTAACCAATTATTAAATGGAATACAACACACAATTAGAGAGGCTGATTATACCGGAGTATGGCAGAAACATTCAAGGCATGATAAAGTATTGCTGCTCCATTCAAGACCGTGAGGAGAGAAATTTATGCGCAAAAGCCATCATTCAGGTAATGGGCCAGCTAAATCCTCATTTAAGGGACAGTGCTGATTATACGCATAAGTTATGGGATCATATTTTTATTATTTCTGAATTTAAATTAGATGTTGATAGTCCTTACCCGATTCCTAGTCCTGAATCTTTTCAAGAAAAACCAGAACGCTTAACTTATCCTAAAGGGAAAATTCGTTATAAACATTACGGCAAAACCATTGAAGATATTATTAAAAAAGCTAAAGAATTACCTGAGGGGCCTGAAAGAAATGAGTTAACGCGCCAAATCGCCAATCATTTAAAAAAATCTTATTACAACTGGAACAAGGATTCGATTACAGATGATGTAGTAATTAAAAATTTGAATGAGTTAAGCGGTGGTGAACTAAAATTAGATGAAAACGCTTCCTTAAGTTCTCATCAGGAATTGCGTGGAAGTAATAATGGTAAAAAGTTTTTCCATAAAAACAACAAAAACAAGCATAAGCACAAGCATAAACATAACAACAATAACAACCGTAAATTTTAAAATATGGCAATTTTTGAAGTACATGGCGGACACCAACTAAAAGGAGACATAGTTCCACAGGGTGCAAAAAACGAAGCATTACAAATTCTATGTGCTGTGCTCCTTACCAAAGAAAAAATGGTGATTGGGAATGTACCTAATATTGTTGATATAAATAAACTAATCGAGTTGTTATCTGATTTGGGTGTAAAGGTTGAAAAAACCGGACATGAAGAATTTACCTTTCAAGCCGATGATGTTAATGTTGATTATTTAGTTTCACCTGAGTTTAAGAAAAAAGGTGGTAGTTTAAGAGGAAGCATGATGATTGTGGGGCCTATGCTTACTCGCTTTGGAAAGGCCTACATGCCAAAACCGGGTGGCGATAAAATTGGAAGAAGGCGAGTTGACACGCATTTTATGGGTTTTGAAGCTTTAGGTGCTAAGTTTAATTACGACCATGATAATGAATTATTTGAAGTTGAAGGTAAGAACTTAAAAGGGGCTTACATGTTATTGGACGAGGCCAGTGTAACAGGTACAGCCAATATTGTAATGGCCGCTGTTTTGGCGGAAGGCGTAACAACCATTTACAACGCAGCCTGCGAACCATATTTACAGCAGTTGTGTAAAATGCTTGTACGCATGGGTGCTAAAATTGGTGGTATTGGGTCTAATTTGTTAACTATTGAAGGGGTTAAAGAATTAAAAGGGACAACACACCGTATGTTGCCTGATATGATTGAAATTGGTTCATTTATTGGTATGGCTGCAGTTACTCAATCTGAAATCAATATCAAAAATGTGAGTTATGAAAATTTAGGAATAATTCCAACCATCTTCGGTCGTTTGGGTATACAAATGGAAAGAAGAGGGGACGACTTGTTTATACCTGCTCAGGAAAGCTATGAAATAGATACTTTTATTGATGGTTCAATTTTAACGGTAAGCGACGCTATTTGGCCTGGCTTTACTCCTGATTTAATAAGTATTGCATTGGTTACTGCTATTCAAGCTCGAGGTAACGTTTTAATTCATCAAAAAATGTTCGAAAGCCGATTGTTTTTTGTAGATAAATTAATTGATATGGGGGCTAAGATTATTTTATGTGACCCGCATCGCGCAACGGTGATGGGTTTGGATAGAAAGGTGCAATTGCGTGGCATTCAAATGGCCAGTCCGGATATTCGTGCCGGGGTAGCTTTGTTAATAGCTGCCATGAGTGCTAAAGGAAAAAGCGTCATTTTTAACATTAATCAAATTGATAGGGGTTATCAAAACATTGATACACGTTTGAATGCCATAGGTGCTCAGATTATAAGAAAGGTATAATCATGAGAGTTATAGTACTTTTTGTTTTAATTTTGATTTATTCTTTTGGCTGTAATTCAACAAAAACTATAACAACCGCAAACTCAACTGAAACCAATACAATTTCTACTTCCACAAATCAGTCTCTGGAATTACCGCCATACGGATTAAGTATAGGTAATCGGTTGCCGGAAATCAGCTTAAATAACCCCTCAGATAGTTTAATTAATTTATCAAGTTTAAAAGGTAAGTTAGTGCTTGTGGATTTTTGGGCGAGTTGGTGTGGTCCGTGCAGAAAAGATAACCCTAATTTAGTAAAGGTTTACAGTAAATTTCATTCCGGTCATTACGGAAATGCCAATGGTTTCGAAATTTTTTCTGTTTCTTTGGATAATCAACGAAGCTCGTGGCAAAAAGCAATAAAGACTGACAGTTTGATTTGGCCATACCATGTAAGTGAGTTAAAGGCTTGGGAGAGTATGGTTGCCAAAAAATGCGATATTCAATCAATTCCCTCTAACATACTTTTGAATGAAAACGGTGTTATTGTTGGTAAAAATATGAGTTATACTAAGTTAATAACTTACCTTGATAGGCTTAAAAAGTAAAGTTTTTTGTCTTTAAATTTATATGTTATAAAAAAACATTTCAGAATATTTTAAATTAAATGAGGTTATACCTTTATATTTTTCTATTGATTGTGTCGTTTGGCTTAGTAAATGCACAACAATTAATAAAGGTTGGAGATAAGGCTCCTACTTTTTTGGTGAATTTGCAACAGAATTCAATACAAAGTTTTAGTATGCCTTATTTGAATAGGATTGTGTTGCTTCATTTTTGGAGTTCAACAGTTTCTAAATCAAAGCAAAACAATAAATTTTTAAATCGTTTGACCGGTAGGTATAAAAATGCCATGTATCGCTCTGCTGAAGGTTTTGAAGCCGTTGCAATAGCTGTGCAAAGCGATAAAAAAGCATGGACAGAATCTATTACTGCCGATTCATTAACGCATTTCACCAATGGAATAGCCTTAAGAGGATACAATGACGAGGTTTGTAAAAAATTCGGGGTTACGCAGCTTCCGGCAGATATTTTAATTGATGAAAATGGTATAGTTATCGCTATTAATCCAAGAATGCGTGATTTGGAAAATATTCTTGATGAGAAGAAGAACTTTATTCCAATCAAGAAAGATGTTATTGGTATTTTAGCTCAATCCTCCAATAAAAATGAAGTTAGTGCATTTACTAAAATGTATTTATTTGATGCTTATGGTGATAGTATTGCAACAGCCAGAACGAATGAAAAAGGCTTCTTTAGTTTTTCTGATATTAAATTAAATCAGGATTTCTTACTTAAAGTTGACAACGGAATAGATATCATTACTTCTGATCCATTAGCTTTATTTACAAGTAAAGGAGAGCATTTACTCGACGGAAAGAACATGTCCGGAGGCTTTATTTTCAAAATTCCATCAAATTTATCATATAAATTAACCGAAGATAATGAGGATAAAACTTTAACAGGGAATATTGAGCAGGTTAATGTATCAAAAATGTTAGTATTTAAGCCTAACGGATTTGATTTATTGCCTAAAGATGAAACAGAATTGTTGGCAATTGTTCAAATTTTAAGTAAAAACAAGGCTTTAAAAGTTGATGTGTACGCTCATACAGATGCTAAATCTGATCCTAAAGCAGCATTGGAATTAACAGGTAAACAAGCCCAATCAGTTTATAATTTTTTGATTAAGAAAGGGGTAGAGGCCAACCGAATTAAGATGTTACCTAAGGGAAACGCGCAGCCTCGCAAAACATGTACTGCTAAAACCGATTGTGATGAGGCAGATCATAAAACCAATCGCCGGATTGAGTTTATTGTTTATAAAAACTGACATTTTAACCTGAATTGTTGGATTGGCAAAGTTATTGTAATTTGATATTGCTATTTATTCAAAACCCTTGTAAACATGGAAAACGAGAGCAATTCAACAGAAACGAATCAACCTTTGGATGACACGAAAAGCACTGTGACTGACAATAATGCCGAAAATGAAACCAAAAAGTCTGAAAATACTGAAGAAACATCGGTTAATTATGAAGCTAAAATTAATGAACTAAACGACAAATATTTGCGTCTTTATTCTGAGTTTGATAATTACAGGAAAAGAACAATTAAAGAAAAATCGGACCTCATTAAATCTGCCGGAGAAGATGTATTTAAAATCATCATACCTGTTATTGATGATTTTGAAAGAGCCATAAAAGCAAACGAAAGCAGTGAAGACCTTGCAGCCATTAAAGAAGGGGTTCAGCTGATCTACTCTAAATTTAAAAGTAGTATTCAAGCCAAGGGTTTAACTGCCTTTGAAACAGTTGGCCAATCATTCGACTCTGAAATAATGGAGGCTATTACCCATGTGCCTGCCACAGACGAATCGCAGAAAAATAAAGTAATTGACGAAATTGAAAAAGGTTACAAACTGGGTGATAAGGTGATTCGTTTTGCCAAGGTTGTTATAGCGCAATAAAAAGTTATGGCTAAAAGAGATTATTACGAAATATTAGAAATTCAAAAGAACGCCAGCGAGGATGAGATAAAAAAAGCTTATCGTAAAATGGCTATTAAATATCACCCGGATAAAAATCCTGGAGATAAAGCAGCGGAAGAGAAGTTTAAGGAAGCAGCAGAGGCTTACGAGGTGTTGAGTAATCCTGAAAAGCGCCAACGTTATAACCAATTCGGCCACGCAGGAGTGGGTGGAGCCTCAGGAGGCGGTGGATTTAATGGTGGTGGAATGGATATGGACGATATCTTCAGTCAATTTGGAGATATTTTTGGAGGTGCGTTTGGTTTTGGCGGTGGCGGAGGCGGTTCAAGAGGAGGCCGAAGAGTCAACAGAGGAACCAATTTACGTGTAAAAGTAAAGTTGACTTTAGCCGAAATTGCTAATGGCGTTGAGAAGAAAATTAAGGTTGCAAAGCATGTGTCATGCAAAACATGTGGCGGCTCCGGCGCAAAAAATGGCCAATATGAAACCTGTAGGGTTTGTAATGGCACAGGTGTTCATACCAGAGTTCAGCAAACTATTTTAGGCGCTATGCAAACCCAAACAACTTGTAATGCTTGTGGTGGTGAAGGACGAATTGTGAAGGATAAATGCGGAACTTGTCATGGTGATGGAATTGTTCGTGAAGATGAAGTTATATCAATAAATATACCGGCTGGGGTTGCAGATGGCATGCAGTTGAGTATGAGCGGTAAAGGCAATGCAGCGCCTAGAGGGGGTATTAATGGCGATTTATTGATTGTAATTGAAGAGGAAACTCATCCGGATTTAAAGCGTGAAGGTAATCACTTGATATATAGTTTGTCTATTTCCTTTCCAAAGGCAGCTTTAGGAACGAGTGTTGAGGTGCCAACGGTGGATGGACGAGTTAAAATTAAAATAGATCCGGGTACACAAAGTGGAAAAGTTTTACGCTTAAAAGGTAAAGGTTTACCGGATATTAATTCTTACGGTAAAGGTGATTTGTTGGTTGAGATAAGCGTTTATACACCAACTAACCTTAGTTCTGATGAGAAAAAAATAATTGAAAAATTATTGGA
>B570J29032_109958685_pt1 | contig 14355 bp, 11 predicted proteins | sample LakMenEpi16Nov12_FD_29032 | JGI IMG/M metagenome (IMG submission 29032)
CTGTACCTTGGCAAGCCACAGCTACAAAGGGTTTGCCGTTTTTATCAGTTTTAAATACAAAGCCACCATCCCATGGTGCACGTTTTGCAATTATTGGATTTCCTTCGTAATAAATTTTAATTGATGATGATGTTCCAGCGGTTAAAGCTGTTGGAAATGAAACAAAAACTGCATTATATTCTCTTTTAAATTCTAATTTCTTCCCATTCCATTCCACACTATTTATTTTCAAATTATCGAACAAATCGAATTGTAATACAGGTAAACTTTTTAAAACTTTAAATTGAATAAGATTAGATCCAGAAATATATTTATTCTCGATATCAATTTTGATATCTAGATTATAGAAAGTCACATCATAATTAGCTCTTTCAGGGCTAAGTGTTCCGCGAAGAGAATCCTTCCGCGAAAATTTTTCAGGTAAGCCTGTGCCTAATTGAGAGAAAGAACTATTCGATAAACAAATCAATAATCCTAGAATGGTGAATATTTGTTTCATATTTAAAACTAATAAGAATTAAATTCCCCTCAAAGCTTTGAACTTTAACAATCCTGCTACAGACATCGAATCTGTTATTTCACCACGCATAACCATATTAATTGCTTCAGAGATTGGCAATCTTTTTATTTGTAATTGTTCCGTTTCTTCTGGTTCGGATTTTCCTTCGGTAAGGTCTTCTGCAATATAGATGATACTCAATTCATCACTTACGGAGTTCGATAAATGCATTTCTAGTAATTTGGTCCAACGATTTGCTGTTAATCCAGTTTCTTCCAACAGTTCTCTTTTAGCAGAATCAATAGGATCAACATCGAGATTGCCACCACCTTCGGGTAATTCCCATGAATAGGCATTAAGGGGGTAACGATATTGCCCAACAAGAAGTGTATCACCATTTTCGAATATTGGAATAACACCAATTGCAAGATTCTTAAAATGCACCTTTCCATAAATACCTTTTCCGCCATTCGGATTAATGACATTATGTTCGGTAAGATTTATCCATGGGTTGTCGTAGATTTCCTTAGATGAAACGGTAGTCCAAGGATTGTGATTTTCGTTCATAAAAAAGCTGTTACTATGTTTATTATATTAGTAATTTAAAGTAATTATGTGAAATATTCCCAAATTCTCTATGAGAAAACTTTACGTTTTAATATTCTTCATTATTCTCTTTAAAAGCACTAGTGCGCAAACTTATCAATTTAAAGGTAAGGTGCTTGATAAACAAACAAAAAAAGAACTCCCTTTTGTTGCTGTTAGTATTGTCGGAGAAAGTAAAGGCACACAAACAGATATTGATGGTAGATTTAGTTTAATATCAACAAATGAAGAAATCGTAGTTCGTTTTCAATACGTAGGATATTTAGCCAAAGAAGTACGATTAAAAAAATCAATAGAAAACGAAATCACACTAAGCATAAAAGAAAATAACATAAGAGAAGTTCAAATAATTGCTGGAGAAAACCCCGCTAACAAAATTATCAAAAAGGTCATTGAACATAAAAACGAAAACAATCCCGAAAAATTATCATCCTTTAAATACACCTCTTATAATAAGTTTGTTTTTACTGGAAAAGAAGACACAGCGATTTTTCCTAGAGCAATAAAACATAAAATTTCTAAACTAGATAGTACGAGTAAAAATTATCAATACCAAAAAGATTCAATTTTAAATAGAATTGCTAAGGAGAAAAAATCTACAGATTCATTATTCGAAAAACAGCATTTATTTATTACGGAGACTGTAACGCAGCGCGATTTTTTATTTCCAGAAAAAAACAAGGAACAAATAAAAGCCGTTAAAATATCGGGATTAAAAAATCCAATGTTTGTTTTAATTGCATCTCAATTTCAATCGTTTTCTTTTTATAAAGATTACATGAAAGTTCTAGATAAAAATTACCTGAGTCCAATAAGCAAAGGCAGTACCGAAAAATATTTTTTCGCGCTAGAGGACACTTTATTGCAAAATGATGATTCTGTTTTTGTGATTTCATTTAAACCCGGGAAAGGGAAAAACTTTGATGGATTAAAAGGGGTACTCTATATAAACAAAGATGGTTATGCAGTGCAAAATGTTATTGCAGAACCTGAAAAAAGCTCATACTTCAAAATAAAAGTTCAGCAGCAATACGAGAAAATAAGTGGAGTTTGGTTTCCCACACAACTCAACACCGACTTGCATTTAGGCAGTTCTGTTCAAATTGAAAACAGGACAATGATTGGCATAGGGAGAACATACATTAAAGATATTGAAATAGGTGTTGATCAAACAAAGAAAAAATTTGATGGTGTAGTTATTGATTACGACAGAAAATCAATAAAAAATAATTCCGATTCATTATTAAATAAATATCGGGTCGATACATTAGATCGATTAGAAAAGCAAACGTATTACATTGTAGATAGTATTGGCAAAGCGGAAAAACTTGATGAGAAAGCGAAGTTGTTCGATGTGATTACTAAAGGATATATACCTTATGGATATATACAATTTGATTTAAAGAGAATAATTAGTTCGTATAATGATTACGAAGGAATACGATTGGGATTAGGTATTGGAACCTCAGAAAAATTTAGCAAATATTTTAATACGGAAGCTTATTTTGGATGGGGAACAAAAGACCATCAATTTAAGTATGGAGGCAGTTTAACTGTCCCAATATTTTTAAAGCAAGATATAGAATGGAAAGCAAGCATTTCGAAAGACGTAATTGAATCTGGAGGTACATTTTTTAGAGGCGATAAGAAAACAAAATTCGATACTTATCGAAATATACTCGTGAACAACATGGATTGGCAAGAGGGCATAGAGAGTCAGCTAAGCATTCGCTCACAGAAATATTTATTACATTATTTATATGCTTCACAATATAAAAGAAGTGCAACAAATGCTTATTTTTTTACGCATGATGCTTCATTGTTAAATGTTTTTGAAACACGAGAAATAGGTATTAGTACACGATGGGCATACCGAGAAACCTTTATGCGACAATCGAAACAACGCATTTCTTTAGGCACTAAATATCCAGTGGTTTGGTTTAATATGGCTTATGCAAAAAGTATAGATGATAATTGGAAAGGCGATTATTGGAAGTTTGATTTAAGTATTAAGAAAGCGTTTACCATTCGTAATGTTGGAATCACGCATGTGCTGTTATCTGGCGGATATATTAAAGGAAGTGTACCATATCCATTTGCATATACTGGCAGATCAAACTATAATGGAAGTTTCAGTTTAGCAAGTCAAGGTTATTTCGAAACCATGCGCATGAATGAGTTTTTATCAACACAACAGGTTAGTTTATTTGTATTGCATGATTTTGGTAAATTACTTTATCAAAGCAAATACATTAAACCGGGCATAGCAATTTCTACAGCATATGGTATTGGAAGCTTATCGAATACTACCCAACACACAGGAGTAGTGTTCAAGACAATGGAAAAAGGGTATAGCGAAAGTGGATTATTATTAAGTGACTTATTGGTATTGAAATCTAATATTTACAATACTGGATTAGGACTTGGTATATATTATCGATACGGAGCCTATAAAAATATTGCAGAAAAGGATAACTTAGCTTTTAAATTAAATCTCTCCATTTCATTTTAATGAAGAAAGAACAAAAAACACAATGGCTAAAGAAACTAGGACTCCTGGGCTTTCTTTTTTTTCTTATAAAAGGAATAGCTTGGCTTGTTGTAGGTTATATGGCTTATAAAGGATGTAATTAAATACCTCGATATACTCATGAAAAGATTATTATTTATTTCGGCATTGTTAATTGGAGGCAGTTCGATTGCTCAAAATACAATGCAACCAGAAACCTTATGGAAATTTGGTCGAGTGGCCGAACCCAAAGTGTCTCCTGATGGCAAGTCAGTGGTTTATCAAATCACAACTTATAAGGTAGATGAAAACAAAGGGAGTACTGATTTATGGTTAGTGCCATCAGCTGGAGGCACACCTAAACAATTAACGGCTACACCAACATCAGAATCGAATGCACGTTGGAGACCCGATGGTAAAAAAATAGGATATTTAAGTGCTGAATCTGGGGAGTCGCAATTATGGGAAATGAACACAGATGGAACTGATAAAAAACAAATAAGCAATCTTGAAGGAGGAGTTTATAATTTCAATTACTCACCAACACAAAAGCATATTTATTTTTCACAAGAAATTGATTTAGAATACACGGTTAAAAAAAGATATCCAGATTTACCTAAAGCAAATGCGTTAGAATATGATGGATTAATGATGCGTCATTGGACACAATGGGAAGACGGAGCATTTAGCCATGTAATGTATTGTTCATACGAAGATGGTAAGCTTGGTGCAGTAGTTGACGTTATGCCAGGAGAAAAATTCGATGCGCCTACACAACCATTCGGTGGTGAAGAACAAATGAGCTGGAGTCCTGATGGTAAAACAATTGCATACACTTGCAAAAAAGAAAGCGGTACTGCGTATGCAGTTAGCACAAATACAGAAATATATTTATTTAATATTGAAACGGGTAAAACGATTAATGTTTCTGCTCCTAATGTAGGTTATGATGTGGATCCAGAGTTTTCTCCAGACGGCAAGTATATTGCATGGCTAAGCATGAAACGTGCAGGATTTGAAGCGGATAAAAACAGATTGATGATAATGGATTTAAACAGCAAGCTTTTTGTTGAGGCTACTGCAAATTTAGATCAAAGTGCAGATAATATTGTTTGGTCAAAAGATTCGAAAATTATTTATTTTACTAGTTGCGTAGATGCAGTTCACCAATTATTTTCTTACACATTAGCTGCTAAGAAAGATGCGATTCGTAAAATAACTAATGGCTTAAGTGATTTAGGAGGAATAGAATTATCATTCGATGGTAAAGTATCTAATATAATAGCTACTCGAGTGAACATGAGTGCGCCAACAGAGATTTACAGAATAGAGACGTTGAAGGGCAATGCGTATTTGCTTTCACATACTAACGATGCTATACTTGATGGATTGAAATTAGGAAGAGTAGAAAAAAGAATGGTTACTACAACCGATGATAAGGAAATGTTAGTATGGGTAATTTACCCACCGAATTTCGATAAGGATAAAAAATATCCAAGCTTGTTAGTTTGCCAAGGTGGACCACAAAGTACAGTTAGTCAAAATTTCTCGTTCCGTTGGAATTATCAATTAATGGCATCAAAAGGATATGTAGTTATAGCTCCGAACAGAAGAGGTTTGCCATCATTTGGGCAAGAGTGGAATGATGAGATTAGTGGAGATTGGGGCGGCCAAGCGATGAATGATTTGCTTTCGGCTATAGACGATGTAAGTAAGGAGCCATACATTGATACTACTCGTAGAGCAGCTGTTGGAGCAAGCTACGGAGGTTACTCTGTGTATTGGTTAGCTGGCCATCATAATAACCGTTTTAAATCTTTCATTGCTCATTGTGGTGTGTTTAATTTAGAGAGCATGTATGGTGCAACCGAAGAAGTGTTTTTCGCGAATCATGATTTAGAGGGGGCATATTGGAAAAATCCGAAACCAAAATCGTACGAAGCATTTTCGCCACATAAATTTGTACAAAATTGGAATACACCAATTTTAGTAATACATAACGAAAAAGATTTTAGAGTGCCACTAGGTGAAGGCTTACAAGCTTTTTCAGCTGCACAATTGCAAGGGATAAAAAGCAGATTTTTATATTTCTCTGATGAAGGGCATTGGGTGACTAAGCCGCAGAATAGTATTTTATGGCAGAGGGAGTTTTATAGATGGTTAGATGAGACCTTGAAATAGTTTACTAGTATATAATTGGTGGCATGACTTAAGTCATGCCACCAATTACCTGCATATATGCAACTTTTTTAAAAAACATGCATATATGCAACAAAAAAGCCCCGAAGTATTCCTCCGGGGCTTTTTTTATATAGTTTAAGATCTCTTATTTCAATTTGAAATCTTTTTTTACTTTCTCCACATAGTCTAATTTCTCCCAAGTAAATAACTCCACCTTCACCTTAATATCTTTTCCTCCTGGAGATTTAAATGTTTTAGTAACCACTTCGTTTTTACGACCCATGTGACCGTAAGCAGCAGTTTCTGAATAGATAGGATTACGTAATTTTAAACGTTGCTCAATTGCATATGGACGCATATCGAAAATCTTTTCAATTTTCTTAGCAATCTCACCGTCTGTCATTTTTACTTTTGCCGTTCCATAAGTATTAACATAAATACCCATTGGTTTAGCAACACCAATTGCGTAAGATACTTGAACTAACACTTCTTCGCACAAACCAGCTGCTACCATATTTTTTGCAATATGACGAGTTGCGTATGCTGCAGAACGGTCTACTTTTGAAGGATCTTTACCTGAAAATGCTCCACCACCGTGAGCACCTTTACCACCGTAAGTATCAACTATAATCTTACGACCTGTTAAACCGGTATCACCGTGTGGTCCACCAATAACAAATTTACCAGTTGGGTTGATGTGATAGTTGATTTTATCGTTGAATAATGATTTATACTTAGGGTATTTCTTCATTACTCTAGGAATAAGCACTTTAATAATGTCAGCTTTGATTTTGTCTAACATTTTCTTTTCTGAATCGAAATCATCATGTTGAGTAGAAATAACGATTGAGTCGATACGAACTGGACGATTATTATCGTCGTATTCTAATGTAACCTGTGATTTTGCATCAGGGCGCAAATACTTAATTTCTTTGTTTTCACGACGAATAGCAGCAAGTTCAATAAGTAAAGAATGAGCTAAATGTAATGCTAGTGGCATGTAATCAGCAGTTTCGTTAGTTGCATAACCAAACATCATACCTTGGTCACCAGCACCTTGATCTTCTTTCTTTTTACGCTCAACACCTTGGTTAATATCTGCTGATTGCTCATGAATTGCAGATAAAATACCACATGAATTGGCTTCAAACATATATTCAGATTTAGTGTACCCAATTTTGCGGATTACACCACGTGCAATTTCTTGTACATCTAAATAAGCGCTCGACTTCACTTCACCAGCTAATACTACTTGACCTGTGGTTACTAAGGTTTCGCATGCTACTTTTGAAGATGCATCAAATGCTAAAAAGTTATCAATTAAAGCGTCAGAAATCTGATCGGCTACTTTGTCTGGATGTCCCTCTGAAACGGACTCCGAAGTGAATAAATATGACATAATTATTTCTTAATGTTTACAATATGATGCGGGTTGAAAGGATAGATTGCAGTATTCCTGCTTTAGCCTTTTTTTTAGAGTGGTTGCAATCGAGCAAATCAATCCACATAATGAGCGACAAAAATAGAATATTTTTTTATATTCAGTTAATATTCAATAAAAATCAAATAATATTGTGCTTTCAAAGGTTTTAAGTATTCATGTTATCCTATAAATTCTTACATATTCGTGTGTTAACACGCAGATTGCTCTTATTATTAGCGATTTACTTCATTTGTAGACTTGTTTTTTTGATCTATAACTACGATAGTTTTTCAAATTCCAGCCTAAGTGACTTGTTTATAGCATTCTTATCGGGTATTTTATTTGATCTATCGGCTATCGTATACATCAATTTATTATACATTCTGCTCGTTATACCAAGTATGTATTTTAGTCCAAATAGAATATATGACAAGGTGTTAATGTTTGTTTTCTTGGCAAGTAATTTTGCAGGCATTTTATTTAATATTATTGATATTGAATATTTCAGATTTCAAAAAAAGAGAACAGGCTTCGAATTGTTTAGTGGCGAGAATGATATTTGGCAAATGTTGCCGAGTTATATAAAAGATTATTGGTGGTTGCTAATCATTTCGGGATTACTTACATATTTACTTTATGTGCTTTATAAAAGAACATTAAAAATAAGAGTGTTTGAAACCAAGCCATATGTTGCATTAAAAACAATTACAGTAATTTTATATTTAGGATTGTTAGTTATTGCAGCTCGAGGTGGAACACAAACTAAACCCATCCAAACCATCAGTGCTTCTCGATGGGGGAATCCACAAAACGCTTCGTTAGTTTTAAATACACCATTTACGATTCTTCAATCTATAGGGAAAACAACAATAAAAGAAAAAAGATACTTATCAGAGGCAGAATTAACAAAACAGTTTAATATAAAAAAAGACTACGCTACATCAACATTATTCACGCCTAAAAATGTAGTGGTATTAATTCTCGAAAGTTTTTCTAACGAGTATATCGGAGTAATAAATAAAAAAGTTTCTTACTCTCCATTTTTAGATAGTTTAATTCAGGAGAGTTATTTTTTTGAAAACGGATTTGCGAATGGCAAAAAATCTAATGAAGCTGTTCCTAGTATTTTGGCAAGCATTCCATCATTGTTAGATGAAGCTTATACAAGTAGTGTATATCAGACTAACTATATTAATACATTACCCACCTTATTAAAAACGAAAGGGTATTACTCTGCTTTTTATCATGGAGGTTTTAATGGCTCTATGAATTTTGATGCCTTTGCAAAGAAAGCCGAATTCGATGATTATTTTGGAATGAATGAATATGAAAACTCAAGTGATTTTGATGGACATTGGGGAATTTATGATGAACCCTTTATGCAATATGTTGCCCGATCATTAAGCTCAGCACCCAAACCATTTTTTGCTACTTTTTTTAGTTTATCATCTCACCCACCATTTTCAATTCCAACAGAATATCAGCAGAAATTCAAATCCGTTGATACTGATAAACACAGAAGCTTTCTCTATACAGACCAAGCCTTGCGGAAGTTTTTCGATTATGCAAAAACAAAAAAATGGTTTTACAATACATTGTTTGTAATCATGCCAGATCACACTCCCGATGCAGATGATAAATATTACGACACTAAAGTTTCTTATTATAAAATTCCAATTATTTTTTACGATCCTTCTAGGGATTGGAAAGGAAAGTCAACTAAAATTGCTTCGCAAATAGATGTGATGCCAAGCATACTTGATTACTTGCATTTCGATCAGCCATTTAAATCGTTTGGGAAAAGTTTGTGGACAGAAGACAGTGTAAATTATTCTATAAATTACAGAGATGGAGTTTATCAATTAATCGACTCTTCATTTGTTCTACAGTATGCCGATGATAATGTTACTGCTTTGTATAATTATAATAAAGATTGGTATCTAACCAATAACTTGAAAGACATTGAAGTCATAAAACGAGATCAGATGAAAAAAGTTATTGAAGCTTATATTCAAAAATTTAATGTTACTTTGATAAAAAATAATTACGCCAAGCCGTGAGAAAAAAAATACTATTCATTGTTAATCCTATTTCTGGAGGTAGAGATAAACAGAAAATCCCAGGACTTATCGAACAACATTTAGATAAGCAGTTATTCGACTACCGTATCAGCTTTACAGAAAGAGTTGAGCACGGGTATATGCTTGCCAAAGCAGCCGTAAAAGACAATTATGATATTATAGTAGCAGTTGGTGGAGATGGTACAGTAAACGAGTTAGCAAAAGCAATAGTTAGCACAAATGTTGTGTTGGGCATTATACCATTTGGCTCTGGAAATGGATTAGCTAGAACATTAAAAATTCCATTAAAGGCAAGCAAAGCGATTGAAGTAATTAATAAATTAAATACAGATAAAATTGACTCTGCTAGTTTTAATGAGCATTACTTTTTTAATGTTTCTGGTTCAGGTTTTGATGCACATATTTCTCAAAGTTTCGCACGAAATAAAATCAGAGGCTTTATGGGGTATATTAAAACTACGCTTGAAGAATTAAAAAATTACATCCCACAGAATTACGAGATTACTTTAGATGATGAAACCATCAAACGTGATGCATTTATCGTGAGTATAGCAAATTCATCACAATACGGCAATAATGCTCATATAGCTCCAAGAGCTGATGTGAAAGACGGCTGGTTAGATATTGTGGTTGTAAAGCCTATTGCATGGTTTATGATTCCAATTTTAGCCGTCCGAATGTTTAATAAAACAGCTGGAAAATCTTCCTATGTAGAAATGTTTAGGGCTAAAAAGATTTTCATAAAACGTGAATTAGAAGCAGCGATCCATTTAGATGGGGAACCTAGAATGGAGAAAAAAGATTTAGCGATAGAAATTATTCCTTTATCATTAACTGTTATTGTGCCACAAAATGTCTAAAAAGAATAAAAATATTCAAGGAGTAGTATACTCAACCAATCCTGATTTTGAATACCAACATCAAAACGAGGAAGAGCAAGAAACCATAAACAATGAAAAGCAAGACTTAAGAGTAATGCTCGATAAAAAGCAACGCGCAGGGAAAGCCGTAACGTTAATTACTGGTTTTATTGGCAAAGAAGAGGACTTACAAGTTCTTGGTAAGACATTAAAAACGAAGTGTGGGGTTGGCGGGACTGTTAAGGATGGTGAAATTATGATTCAGGGTGATTTTAGAGATAAAATCATGCTAATCTTACAACAAGCAGGTTTTAAGGTCAAAAAAGCTGGGGGCTAATAATATTTCCGATGAAGTTATTGTTCAAATAATATCAAATTTTAGTAATTTCGCCCCCATTAGAAACAATTACTAAGCAAATATTTATGACTAACGAATTTGGTTTAAAGTCGGCCAAAGCAACTGTTGCCGACCTTGGATTAGCCAATGTAGCAGCTGCATATTGGAATTTAACTCCAGCGGAACTAGTAGAAGAAGCCATTTCTCGTGGCGAAGGAACTTTAGTAGATTCTGGTGCATTAGCTGCAGATACTGGTGAATTCACCGGAAGATCTCCAAAAGACAGATTTATTGTATGCGATGAAGTTACAGAAAACGCTGTATGGTGGGGTGATGTAAACATCAAGTTTGACTCAGATAAATTTGATTTATTATATCACAGAGTTTGTGCTTATTTATCAGGCAAAGAAGTTTTCGTGCGCGATTCTTACGCATGTGCTGATCCTGCTTATCGCACGAACATTCGTGTAGTAACAGAACAAGCTTACCATAATATTTTTGCAAACAATTTATTTTTACGTCCGACGAAAGAAGAAATTTTAAATTTCGATCCAGAGTGGACTATCATCAATGCTCCAGGCTTCAAAGCTGATCCTAAAATTGACGGAACTCGTCAACATAATTTTGCGATTTTAAACTTCACTAAAAAAATTATTTTAATTGGTGGAACTGGTTATACAGGTGAAATTAAGAAAGGAATTTTCGGAGTATTAAATTTTATATTGCCACATAATAAAAATGTGTTATCAATGCATTGCTCAGCAAATATTGGCAATGACGGAGACACTGCAATATTTTTCGGTTTATCAGGCACAGGAAAAACAACCTTATCAGCCGATCCTAACAGAGGATTAATTGGTGATGATGAACACGGTTGGGCAGATAATTCTGTATTCAATTTAGAAGGTGGATGTTATGCTAAATGTGTTGATTTATCGAAAGAAAAAGAGCCAGAAATTTGGGATGCAATTAAGTTCGGTGCTTTATTGGAAAACATAGTTTGCTATGAAGGAACAAGTACAGTTGATTATACAAATATTTCTAAAACAGAAAACACACGAGTAGCTTATCCAATTAATCATATCCAAAATGCAGTAGAACCATCTATTGCAGGAATACCCAAAAATATTTTCTTTTTAACATGCGATGCTTATGGAGTATTGCCCCCGATATCTAAACTAGATGCTGGACAAGCAATGTATCATTTCATTTCTGGATATACAGCGAAAGTAGCTGGAACAGAAGCTGGGGTTACAGAACCACAAACTACTTTTTCTGCATGTTTCGGAAAAGTGTTTTTACCATTACACCCAGCAAAATATGCGGAGATGTTAGGTAAGAAAATGAAAGAGAATAAGGTTAATGTTTGGTTAGTAAATACAGGATGGTCTGGTGGTGCATATGGCGTAGGAAGCCGTATGAAATTAAGCTATACTAGAGCAATGATTACAGCAGCGTTAAATGGCGAATTAGATGCTATACAATATGAAAAACACCCAGTGTTTGGATTAGATATGCCAACTACTTGTCCGAACGTACCAGTAGAAATTCTAAATCCCCGTAACACATGGACTGACAAAGCATTATACGATACTAAGGCTAACGATTTAGCCGGAAAATTTGTGAAAAACTTTGAGCAATACGCAGAAGGTGCAAGCGCTGAGATTTTAGCTGCCGCTCCTAAAACAGCGCAAACAGCTTAACAGCTGATTGCAAGAATTGAGATATTAGATATGAGAAGGCCCCGAAAGGGGCCTTTTTTGTTTTTTCTATTTTCGTTTCCTAATCTTATATCTCATATCTCAATTCTCATATCTTTTACTAAATTTGAAATCTTATAATTATTAATCAATATGGCATTAGAAGTACAAGGAAAACTAGTTGATGTATTTGAAACTGTTCAAATTACAGACAAGTTCAAAAAAAGAGAGTTTGTAATCGAAACGGAAGAAAGAGGTTACCAGCAGTATGTTAAATTTCAGTTAAACCAAGACAAATGCTCGTTAATTGACGATCATTCTATGGGTGACGAGCTTAAAGTTGCTTTCAATTTATCGGGCAAACCATACACACGTAAAACAGGTGAAAAAGACTATATTACTAATATTGTAGCTTGGAAAATCGACAAAGTAGCAGCAGGTTCTTCGGCTCCAGCTCCAGAAAGTCCAGCATTCAATATTGAAAATATGGAAGCTGACTCTAGTGATTTACCTTTCTAGTCTAAAAATCAGATAGTTACATTAAAAAAAGTTCTGCATTTATTCATAATGTTAATTTTATGTTAATAAATGCCAATTAAGTTTTTTTATCGCTTAAAAATTTTAATTTTGTGAGCCTTAATAATGCTTTTAGAGCAATTTTATTAAGTAATTACACGTTAATCAATCAGTTTAAAACAAAACAAATAAATTTATAAAATGGCAAATGAGGCAAAAGTAGCAACTGCTGCAAAAGAAGAGAAGAATGGTTTAAGTTCCATCTTCGCATCAATCACTATTCCATTGTGTTTAGTTGTAGGTATCTTAATCTACAAATTTGTAATGGGAAATCCAGCAAACTTTGAAGGTGGCGATCCAGCAAATCACCCAATTCAAGAAGGTGCAGGACAAGTGTTAGGTTTAGTGTACAAAGGTGGTTTCATCGTACCAATCTTATTATCATTGGTATTAATGAACATTACTTTTTCTATCGAAAGATTTTTAACAATTGCTAAAGCTCAAGGTAAAGGAAGAGCAGAATCATTTGTTCGTAAAATCAGAACTCATTTAGACAGCAACAATGTTGATGCAGCTATTAAAGAGTGTGATGTACAAAGAGGTTCAGTAGCAAATGTTTTGCGTTCTACTTTGGTTAAATACAAAGAGATGGAAACAGCATCTAATATGGACTTAGATCACAAAGTTGTTTCTATTCAAAAAGAATTAGAAGAGTCGTTAACATTAGAATTACCAGGTTTAGAGAAAAACTTAGTAGTTATTGCAACGATGGCATCAGTTTCTACTTTGATCGCTCTTTTGGGAACGGTATTAGGTATGATTCGTGCGTTCGCGGCATTAGCATCTGCAGGTTCTCCTGACTCGGTAGCGTTAGCAAACGGTATCTCTGAAGCCTTAATCAATACAGCTTTAGGTATTGGTAACTCAGCGTTAGCAACAATTATGTACAACGTATTTACAAGTAAAATTGATGCGATCACTTATGCGATCGACGAAGCTGGTTACAGTGTAATTCAAACGTTTGCAGCAAAACACAAATAAGATATTTAATACTGAATATTAAACTCATAATAATGTCAAAAGTAAAGATACCTCGTAAGAGCACAGTAGTTGATATGACGGCAATGACCGACGTAGCCTTCTTGCTACTTACGTTCTTTATGTTGGCAACTAAGTTTAAACCAGATGAGCCAGTGACGGTGACAACACCTTCATCAATCTCTGAGATAAAGCTTCCTGAGACAGATATTTTATTATTAACAATCGATAAGGATTCTAAAGTTTATTTTTCGATGGATGGTGATCAAAACAGAATCACTTTACTTGAGAAAATGGCTGAAAAATATAAGTTGACATTTACACCAGAACAAAAGAAAGCATTTTCATTATTGAGTTCTTTTGGGGTGTCGATAAAACAACTTGGTCCGTATTTAGATATGGATGCTGAGAAGCGTAAAAGCTATAAACAAGAAGGAATTCCTAGCGATTCACTTAATAATGAATTAGCAGATTGGGTTTTGCAAGCGCGTTATACAAACAAAGACTTACGTGTTGCCGTTAAAGGTGATGGCGAAGCCGGGTACCCTGTAGTAAAGCAAGTAATTGCAACATTACAAGATAAAAAAGTAAACCGTTTCAACTTT
>B570J29032_109958682_pt1 | contig 14345 bp, 11 predicted proteins | sample LakMenEpi16Nov12_FD_29032 | JGI IMG/M metagenome (IMG submission 29032)
AACTTGGTCGACAAGGCCGAAGAACTCGCCGAGGATGCCGTGCGTCGCGCCAAAGAGGCGAACGCTAAGGTCAAGAAATCTGCGGTCGAGACAGCCAACAAAGCCAAATCTGCGGTGAAAGAAGTTGCCGAGCGTTTGAGGTCTGAAGACTAGTTTAATTCTTTGAATGCTTGACCAACTGCAAAGATTTCTGGTTCGGTTTTTGATTTTTCCTTCGTTAGTTATGAAATTCATCTCAATCTCTATACACTGTTGCGCAAACAGTTCAAGATTGGGGTCGCAATGGCAAACGCAGACATCATTCTCATCGATGGTGAGATTCATTCAATGGATCGCAATGGGTCAGTATTTGAGGCAATAGCTCTCGGAGCCGGCAGCGTCTTGGCTATCGGTGGTAACGAGGATGTTCTCTCTTTCAAAGGTCCTGATACAAGGATTATCGAACTCGGTGGCCGCACGGTTCTGCCGGGTATTAATGACTCGCACGCACACGCCTGTGCCTACGGCGCAAGCCTGCCGCCCTTGGAGATCGATGTCTCTTTTCCAAATGTTAGGTCGGTTTCCGACATTCGAGAGCTTGTAAAGAAAGAGTGCTCACAAAAAGGTGAGGGAGCCTTGATTGTAGGTAATGGGTGGGACCTCGGTTATATAAAGGAATTCGCCGGCAGCTCGAGGCTTCCCACCCGTTGGGATCTCGATGACATCTCGCCAAACAACCCCGTTTTTCTTCAAGACTTTTCACGGCATCTCGCTTGGGTAAACACTCGATGGTTAGAGCTCGCTGGAGTCAGCGAAGACTCTGAAACGCCAATCGGAGGAGTGATTTTTCGTGATTCCGAGCGAGGTTTGACAGGCCTCTTTGCCGAAGGGGCTCAAGATCTTGTTCTGAAGGCCTTACCCGTCATGGATGAATCGAGACGCGTCGCTGCGATTACTTCAGCGGTATCAGAATTCAATCGTCTTGGCATAACTAGTTTCACTGAGCCTGGTTTGGGTTCTGGTGGATTTACGCTCATGGGCGGGGCAATGAGTACGAAGGTTCTAGAAACCTATGTAAACCTGGTGAAAGACGGATCAATCTCGGCGCGGGTTAGTGCTCTTTGGCTTCCATGCGATATGTCTGGTTCGGCTGCCGATACAGCCAAAAGTCTTTCTGAGATGGTTCTGCCTGGCGACGTAGATCCAAGGAGATTTCAAGTAATCGGGGCTAAAATCTTCGCGGATGGTATTCCGCCAAACAAGACAGCCTGGATGAAAGACGAATACGTTTCAGGTGGACACGGCAGCCTATGTGTTCACGGTGCTACTGACGGAGAGAGATCAGGCGAGCTGGCTGAAATGATTCGGCTGGTGCACGCGGCAGGGCTTCAGGCTGGTGTTCACGTTACCGGCGACGCGGGGATTGAAGCTGTTGTCGATGCCTTCGAAAAAGCAGTTCAATCAGACAATCGAACTGATAGTCGTCACTACATAATTCACGGTGATTTTGCATCAGCGAATTCACTCAAGCGACTAGGCGCGGGGGGATTTGGAATCAACATGAATCCAGGTATCAAGGTAGCGATTTCAGATTTGATGGATGAAGTTGTCGGCGAGGATAGATCTGCAAGCCAGTGGCCGGTTAGGTCGGCTGTTGGTTACGGAGTTCATGTCATGAGTTCTTCTGATGCTCCCGTCACTAAGCCAGATTGGCGGATTGCTGTTTCTGCCATGTTGACCCGCAAGTCAAAGGCTTCTGGCAAGGTTAGCGGCGAAGACGAAATCGTTGACTTGCACACGGCTTTGCGTGCCTACACGATTGAGGCGGCATGGCAAGACTTTTCGGAGGTGTGGAAAGGCAGCCTTGAAGTAGGGAAGGTTGCTGATGTCTGCATCATGGCTTCGAGTCTTTTGGATGCCGACCCAGAGGAGATCCCCGAAATTCCAATTGATTTCACTATTTTCAACGGCCAGATTGTTTATGAACGGGTTAGTTGATGGAGTTTCATATTTCTGATTCATTTCGGTAATGTTGGAATATGCGTGAAAATGTGGGCGACTGATCATTGTGACCTCAAAGAAGTTAAGCCTCAAAGATAGAACAGACATTTCGCGACAGAAAATCATTGACGCGGCAGTAGACGTATTTGCCGAATATGGTTTCCACCGGTTTCGAATAAAAGAAGTTGCAGCTCGAGTGGGCCTCACTGAAGCGGGTGTTTTGCATCACTATGCGAGCAAAGAGATTCTTCTGCACGCCGTTCTCGAGTATCGAGAGCGAAACTCGAAGCAAGTTATCGCTCATCTTGAGCAGCTTTCGGGACTCGAGGCTTTGAATGCATTCCCTGAAATTGCTGAAAGCATTGTAACTGAACCCAGGAGATTGCAGCTGTATTTGTTGCTTGAGGTCGAGGGGCTCACCCCAGATAGCACCACCCGAGAGTTTTTCGTTGCGAGAAACATCGCAAACAGGGTTGCCGTAACAAAATACATAGAAGAGGCCCAATCGAGAGGGCAGTTTCGAGTCGATGTTGATGCCGATTTTCTCGCTCGTGAAGCGGTTGCTTTCATGGATGGAATAGGGCTTCAGTGGTTGACCGAGGGAAAATCCTTCGATTTGGTTGCCGCCTATCGAAGTTACTTCGATAAATTCATTGCCGATCTGACTTCAAAATAGGCCAAAATTTTTGTGAAAATTCGCCCCAAATCGAAACACCAGACTTCAAAGTCACTATAGTGAGTACTTAATAACTACTAGGTCACGGGGTGGTGGCATTGAAACTTATAGCGATAGTTCGTCTATTCGTTGTTTTGTTTGCCGTCGCAACCCTAACGTTCTTCCTATCATCTTTGATTCCCGGAGATGCCGCCCTTGCCGCTCTGGGTCCGGAGGCCACTCCAGAGCAAGTTCAAGCCTTCCGCGAGGCTGAGGGCCTTAACGATCCAATCTTGTTGCGTTTCGTTACTTGGCTCGGCGACTTGACGAGAGGCGATTTGGGGCAGTCAATCAAGTACGGCGAAAGCGTCTCGGGCCTCATTGCTCAGCGTCTACCGGTGACAATCCAACTTGCCCTGATGGCTCAGGTATTGGCGCTTGTCGTTGCTTTGCCGCTGGCGGCATTCAGCGCGTTCCGCAAGGGCAAAAACTTCGATCGAGTTGTTTCGGCAAGCAGTTTCGTTTTACTTTCAATGCCCAACTTCATAATTGGGCTTGCGCTCATGTATTTTCTCTCGATTGTGCTCGGCTGGTTGCCCTCGAGCGGCTACATTCCAATGAGCGAATCGCTTTCTGAGAATCTCAAATCGATGATCATGCCAACGCTTGCAGCTGCAGTGGGCCCAATAGCTGTTTACACGAGAGTCTTGCGCAGTGATATGGCTCTCACGCTTAGCGAAAACTTCATACTTTTGGCGCGCGCGCAAGGCATTCCGCCGATTCGAATCTTGTTCAACTACGCGCTCAGACCTTCAACTCTTGGCCTCATAACTCTCGTGGGAATCAACTTTGGCGTGCTTTTGGGTGGCGCGGTTGTAGTTGAACAGCTTTTCGCTCTTCCTGGTCTGGGCTCATTGCTTGTAGGTGCAGTAACCTCAAGAGACTTTGCAGTTGTTCAGGGCATCACTCTGCTAGTGGCTTTCATTTACGTTCTTGTCAATTTTCTTGTAGACAGAATCTATCCACTTATAGACCCGAGAATCAGGGCCGGCAATGCAAGCTAAGAACCTAACGCTGGCTTTACTCAAGTCACCCGGAGCGCTGTTATCCGTGCTCTGGCTCTTGATGCTTTCAACCGCCGCAGCAACCTTCGATTTCTTGCCGCTATTGAATCCCGACGAGTCTGATTTTGAGAACATTGCGACGGGCCCGAGCGCTTCGCATCTTCTTGGAACCGATGAAATCGGAAGAGATCTCTTGTCTCGAACAATAGCTGCCTCTCAGATTTCTCTGCAGGTTGGTTTTATCGCAGTTGCGATTGCTGCAGTAATTGGCGGCACCCTTGGGCTCTGTGCCGGATATTTCAGAGGAAAATTCGACACAGTTGTTATGACTGCAAATGATGTACTGCTCGCGTTCCCTGGCTTGATTTTGGCTTTGGCTCTGGTTGCAGTGCTTGGGGCAAGCGCTCAGAATGTCATCATTGCCCTTGGAGTGGTAATGACGCCAGCCTTTGCGAGGGTTGCACGCGCGTCGACTTTGAGCTTCACAGCGCGGCCTTTCGTTACCGCGGCCCAGTCGATGGGCGCAAGCCACCGGCAAATCATCTGGGGAGAACTTGCGGCAAACGTAGGTTTGGCTGTTCTCGCATATGGTCTCACTGCAATCTCGGTGGCGATTCTTGCCGAAGGTGCGCTCAGCTTTTTGGGTCTTAGCGTTCCGCCTCCGGCAGCCACTTGGGGAGGAATGATTGTCAGCGGAAAGGAAGTGCTAGCTGAAGCTCCCCACATAGTGCTGATGCCTGCCTTGGCAATGTTCCTAACGGTTCTGTCTTTCAACAGCATCGGTGAGACGTTCAGGAAAGTTATCGATAAGCGGGTGAGTCAGCTGTGAGAAACATTCTTGAGGTAAAGAATTTGACGATTCACTTCAAATCAGATTTCGGCTTCGTGAAAGCAGTAGACAACGTTAGTTTCAATCTGGCTGAAGGTTCAGTTCTCGGACTAGTCGGAGAGTCTGGTTCTGGAAAATCAGTGTTGGTGAGGGCAATCCTCGGCCTTACTCCAGCCGAATCCATTTCAAAACTCAGCGGTGAGATTCTCTTCGATGGAGTGGATCTTCTGCGCCAATCAGAGAAGCAGCTAAACAGAGACGTTCGAGGCAAGCGGATTTCCATGGTTTTCCAAGACCCAATGACTGCGCTAAATCCTGTCATGACTATTGGTCAGCAAATCTGCGACTCCATGAGGATTCATCTAAACCTCACCGCTAAGCAAGCAAGAGCGCGCGCTCTCGATTTGCTGAATCGCGTAGGAATTCCTAAGCCAGCCGAGAGACTCGATAGCTATCCTCACCAGTTGAGCGGTGGTATGCGGCAGCGTGTGGTCATTGCAATAGCCCTATCTTGCGAGCCAGACATTCTTCTAGCCGACGAACCTACCACTGCTCTAGACGTGACAGTTCAAGCGCAGATTCTAGATCTGCTCGAAGATTTGAAGGCCGAGCGGCAAATGTCAATGATTTTGGTTTCGCACGACCTCGGGTTGGTCAGCTCTAGAGCCGACACGGTAGCCGTTATGTATGCGGGAGGCCTGGCTGAGATTGCGAACGCTGACACAATCTTTGAGAGCCCCAGAATGCCCTATACGCGAGGGTTGCTTGACTCAATTCCTGACATAAAAATGCCGAGCCACACAAAACTGAAAACCATTCCTGGTCGACCTCCGCAGGGTTCTGGCGTCGGTGCCGGTTGCAGATTTGAACCTAGATGCGCTCGTGCAATTGCTGACTGCAAGGTTTCAGTTCCCCCTCTATCATTCGATCCAGCTGACACGAGTCACGGATGGGCCTGCTTCAATCCAATCGAGACTGGCGGTGAGTCCCGTTGAACGAAATCGTACTTGAAGTCAGCAATCTGGATGTTTCATACCAACTTTCAGGCAAGCGCGTGCTCAAGGCAGTGCAGAATGTCACCTTCGAGTTAAAGCGTGGCGAAACTATAGGGATTGTTGGCGAGTCTGGATGTGGAAAGTCATCACTTGTGAAGGCAATCGCTCACTTGCCAAAACCTTCTTTTGGCCAGGTGACTTTAAACGGCGTAAATCTCGGTGAACTTAATTCACGTAACTTGCGCGAGAGTCGAAAGTCTTTTCCGATTGTATTTCAAGATCCAATCTCTTCCCTGAACCCGCGTCGAACAGTGCTGCAATTGGTCGCTCAACCGCTAAAGATTCAGAAGATCGGGAACGCCAAAGAGAGAGCTGAAATGGCTATCAAAATGCTCGAGAAGGTTGGCATCAGTGCCGAACTTCACGGCAGGCGCCCCTACGAGCTCTCGGGTGGGCAGTGCCAACGTGTGAGCATCGCTAGGGCTTTAGTCACGGGCCCATCCATTCTGATTTGTGATGAGCCAGTCTCGGCGCTTGACGTGAGTGTGCAAGCCCAAATCCTGAATCTTTTGGAGGATTTGAAACAAGAGTTTCAGCTTTCCATTCTCTTTGTATCTCACGATCTTGGCGTCGTGAAGAACATTAGCGACCGCGTGATGGTCATGTACTTAGGCAAGGTTGTTGAGTTGGCCGACGCCAATGAAATTTATGGGAACCCTCAGCACCCATACACAAAGCTCTTGTTGGAATCTATACCGGGTTCAAACAAGGGGCGAGTTCGACCGGTTCATGGAGTTGGAATTGACCTTCCATCGCCCTTGAATCCGCCGAGTGGCTGTGCATTCAGCTCTCGGTGCGCATTTGTTCTAGAGCATTGCAAAGTCGAAGAGCCAAAACTGCAGTTGATTGACAAAGAGCATCAGGTTTCATGTCACTTAACGGCAAAAACAGTTTCAGCCAAAGCATGACGACCGTCTTGCTGGATTAAAACTAAAAGGAGTAAAGGTGTTTATTTTTAGAAAGAGACGCAGAGTGGCGTCGGCTGTTGCGGTCATCGTGGGTGTTGTGTTGTCGATGACTTCAATTTCGGCTGGGGCTGCTCCTGTGTCTACAGACCCAAAGGCTGTGCTTAAGGTTGGTGTTTTTGGAGACATAACCTCACAGGACTCATCGGTGGCGGGCTTTAACGCGCCTAGCAACTATCTTGTAGCCCACGCGATTTACGACCCGCTATTCGTAGCAGAAAATGGAACTTTTAAGCCGTTCTTGGCGCAGAGCATCAAAGCTTCTGATGACCAGAAGACTTGGACCATGAAACTCAGAACTGGTGTTTTGTTCTCTGATGGAACCCTGTTCAATGCAAATGCGGTCAAGTACAATTTTGACCGTTTCATCAGTCTCGGTGGCAAGTGTGGCTGTGCTGGTCTAGTTGGAAATATCGCAAGTGTTTCTGCGCCTGATCCGACCACTGTGGTCTTCGAGCTGAAGAATCCAACTTCAGGATTTACAACTGTTCTGGTTAAAGAGGTTGGTTTTATCGGTTCTCCGACAGCAATCGAGAAGTTTGGTGCTGACTACGGAAAGAACGCTGTCGGAACTGGACCATACAAGCTGCAGAGCATCACCTCTGGCGTGGGTGCAAAGCTAGTTAGAAACACTAATTACAGAATCAAGGGTCAACCTTCGATGGCTGGAATTGAATTCAAGGTGATTCTCGACAATGCAACTCGCTACGCGGGCGTGCGAACTGGTGGGCTAGACCTTATCCTGACTGACAGTGCTGCGAATGTCGCTTCGGCAAGCCGAGACAAGCTTCAGTCATCTGTGGCATCGTTCAACGGGGCTTTGACCGGCATTTTCAATTTCCGCAAGCCAGCCATGGCTGATTTGAACGTGCGTCGTGCGATTGCCAGGGCAATCAACACAGACGCGATCGTCAAGGTTGTTGACAAAGGAATTGTTAAGCCAGCAAACGGTCCGTTTGGGCCTACATCGAGTTGGGTGACTGGAAAGTTCCGAACTCCTTACAACCCGACTGACTCGAAGCGACTTCTTGCCCTTTATGGAAAGCCAGTGTCAGTTACTTACCTAACCGGAACGAGCGAGATTCAGAAGCAGCGCGCAACGCTGATTCAACAGATGCTAGCTGAGGTGGGCATAACCATGACCATCGATCAGCAGACTTCAATCGTTCCGAAATTGGTTAGCGGTGACTTCGACATCGTTGAATTGGGTTCACCAGACTTCGTCGACCCAGACATTCAGCTAACGAGACGTTTTGGCAGTCTTTCCGGTCAGAACTTTGGAAAGTACAACAGTCCAAGCGTTGATGAATTCTTGAAGGATGCAGCTGCAACTGGCGATCTTTCGACAAGGAGGTTCCTGTACACACAGATGACTGCAACGATCATGAATGATCTGCCATACATCTGGATGAATCAGAACTACTACGGGGTCATTCGAAGCAAGAAGGTTGTCAACATGCCAGCCTTCAACGAAGCTGATCTCGGATTGTTCCGAATCGGCGCTGTAGGAAAAACTAAGTAGTTGAAGATATTGGGTTGACCGGAGGTTTGGTTGAGCCTCCGGTCAACCCAAGCTACAGAAAGTGCGATTATTTTGGAAAGCATCTCCAAACGAATTTCTCTAGAGGAGAAAATCCGGCTTCTTTCGGGAGCTGATTTTTGGAGCACCCATGCGATTCCTGAAATCGGACTTGGACGAGTTCTGCTTTCCGATGGCCCTTCGGGGGTTCGCGGGGAGCTTTGGGATGAGCGCTATCCCTCCATGAGTTTGCCTTCTGCCACAGCCTTGGCTTCGACCTGGAGCCCAGAGACCCTTGAGGTTGCAGGTCAAATCTCTGCAGCCGAAGCCAAGAAAAAAGGCGTGCATGTGGTTCTCGGGCCGACAATCAACATCCAGCGTTCTCCGCTTGGAGGTAGGCATTTCGAGTGCTATAGCGAGGACCCACTTTTGACTGGAGTTTTAGCCAGTTCGTTCGTTAAGGGCTGTCAGGGTCTCGGCGTTGCCGCCTGCCCGAAACACTATGTAGCAAATGACTCCGAGAATGAGCGATTCACCTACGATGCTTTGATCTCTGAACAGGTATTGCGAGAGGTGTACCTAGCGCCATTTGAGGTCGCTGTGAAGCAATCAAATCCTTGGATGCTTATGTCTTCCTACAACAAGACCAATGGCCATTCGATGTCTGAGAGCCCGCTTCTCAAGAATCCACTAAAGACTGACTGGGGTTTTTCTGGGGTGGTGGTTTCTGACTGGACAGCCGTAAAGACAGTTATCGAGTCAGGTCGGTCTGGGCAAGATTTAGCAATGCCTGGGCCGCTAACGCCTTGGCAAGATGGCTTACTTGAAGCCGTAAATGCGGGGGAGGTGCTGGAGAGTGACATCGACGAGAAGGTGGACAGGATTCTGCTGCTTGCTCAGCGGGTAGGTGCGCTACAGAGCTTGGAGATTGATTCCCGCGCAGACCTTCCATACAGCTCGCCCAGAGAATCCATCAGGAAGATGGCCGCTGACGGCATGGTGTTGGTTCGGAATGACGGCACATTGCCTTTGAGTCAATCGATCCGCACGTTAGCAGTAATCGGAACGCACGCGCTAAAGGGTCGCATCATGGGCGGCGGCTCCGCAACTGTTGTGCCAGTAGCTCCGGTGTCACCACTACAAGGCCTTAGAGCAGCTCTTCCGAATGTTCTAATCGATTTTGCTACCGGATGTCACTTGTCTGATGGTCTTGAAGAGCTACCCATGATTCAGTGCTGGATCGACGATGAGGCTAATGGCGTGCGCCTGCGTTTCTTTGATGACCAAGACGCGCTAATTCTTGACGAAATCAGATTCGCCTCGAAGTTTGTAAAAATGGACGGCGAGTTGAAGAAGACTGCAAAACGCATTGTGGCCAGCACGAAATTTAGGGCGCTTGAATCCGGTGTTCACTTATTCGGCGGTGGCGGAGCGGGAGAAATCGAGATCTACATAGATGGCACTTCGATAAAGACAGCAGAAACCGAATTTGATCCCGAGGATCTGCTCGGTGCCTTGCTTTCTCCGCCTCAGACCTATGTTGAAAAATTTCTTGAACAAGGAGAGAGCATAGATGTGCTTGTGTCCTATGAGCCGAGCTCTCTACTTGCTTGGAATGTGGTATCGATGACTATCGGATATCAAGCGCCTAGGCGCAGCGACGCTGAAGAGATGGATTTTGCTGTGAAGATTGCGTCAGAGGCCGATGCTGTCGTCGTGGTAGTTGGCACCACAGAAAGTTTCGAGAGCGAAGGCTACGACCGAACAGACCTCAAGCTGCCAGGGTTGCAAGACGAGTTAGTAAGGGCGGTTGTTGCAGCGAATCCAAAAACAATTGTTGCCGTCAATGCCGGAGCGCCGGTCGAGTTACCTTGGTTGCAGGACACTGCCGCAACACTTATCACTTGGTTTCCAGGCGAGGAGTTTGGCAATGCCCTAGCAGACGTATTGCTCGGCGAAGAAGAACCTGGGGGTCGAATGCCCAACAGCTGGCCGTTCTCTCTTGAAGATGCCATCGTTTCGAACACGACCCCTCAAGACGGCTACCTGACTTACTCAGAGGAGTTGAACGTCGGTTACCGCGGCTTTCATAAAGAACAACGAGAACCAATGCTTTGGTTTGGTTCTGGCTTGGGATACACATCCTGGTTAATCGAATCCATTCAAGCTCCCAGTCAGATAAGCGCTAATTCGGATCTCCAACTAGAAGTTCAGATTACGAATACGGGGAGCCGTAAGGGCAGCCATGTTGTCCAGGCCTATTTATCGTGCGAATCAAGCTCAGTGAACCGTCCAAGCCTTTGGCTAGCGGGCTTCAAGAGAATCAGCGCACGACCCGGAGAGACGCTAACTGTAGGTTTGACGATAGACAAGTCTGCCTTTAGACACTGGAATACTGATTGGGAGTTTGAACCCGTAACTTTCAGGCTTGAAATCGCCAGTGATTCGTCTTTGAAGGATGCGTTACAGACCGATGTTCTGGTGGTGAAGAGACCATGACCGCCGACGCGATCAACATTCTTTGGCTTGTCAGTGAGGACTGCCCTCCAAGGGGAAGTGCCTACGGAGATTCATTAATTGCTACGCCGAACATAGACCGTTTGGCAGAGCGCGGAGTTCTGTTTGAAAATGCTTTCTCTACCTATCCTGTCTGCGCGCCTTCAAGGTTCAGCCTAATTACCGGAATGGAACCTGCCAGTTCGGGGCCGGCTCATCACATGAGAGCGATAGCTAAAGTTCCAAGCGATTTCAAAACTTATGCAGAATTGTTTAGGTCTGCCGGGTACTACTGCACCAACAATTCAAAGACCGACTACAACTGTGATTTGGACGAATCGCTGATCTGGGATGACAGTTCGACGAATGCACACTGGAGAAATCGAACGCCAGGGCAGCCCTTTCTCGCGGTGTTTAATCTCGATGTAACGCACGAATCAGCTGTCTTTAGTGAGAAAGTTTCAGTTGTTAGCGAGCAAGATGTGCTCGTACCGAGTTATCTGCCAGATACTCCTCAGATTCGTGCAGACCTGGCCAGGCATTACACCTCAGTGAAAAAGATGGATGACCAATTCGGAGAAATCATTGCTCAGTTGGAAGAAGACGGCCTAATTGAGAACACGCTTATTGTCTATTCTTCAGATCACGGCGGGGTTTCACCAAGGTCGAAACGATTCTGCTACGACGAAGGCCTGCGGGTTCCGCTTGTCTTCGCCATTCCTGAGCGATTTGCCCACATGTCGCATTTAGAGCCTGGCGCTCGAGTCAAAAACCCTGTGAGTTTGATTGACATCGCACCCACCCTCCTTCATCTCGCTGGATTGGCTATTCCAGAGAACATGCATGGCGTTTCGCTTTTCCAAGAGAGAGGTCAGGCAAAGGCTGGAGTTGCTTTTGGTGGCAGAGACCGCATGGATGAGAGGTACGACTTTGTTAGAACGGCAAGAACTGAGCGTTTTAGGTATATAAGAAACTATTTCCCCGATCGACCTAATGGTCAGCACATTGGATTCATGTTTCTTGCCGAGGGCTACCAATCATGGGAGCGACAATTCATAGAAGGTAAGTTAAACGCAGTTCAATCGTCTTTCTGGCTCGAGCGAGCCGCCGAAGAGTTGTACGACATAGTTGAAGATCCCGAGCAGACTAAAAACCTGGCACTCGATCAAGGATTTTCGAGCCAGCTGAAGGAGCTGAGGCTTTTGGTAGACAACCGCATCGTCGAGGTAAACGACAACGGTTTCATCCCAGAGGGGCACGCTTTAGAGGGATATTTCAGTAGCCGAGCCAAGGCGGAATTTCCCATTCGCGAGGTTTTGGAACTTGCAAATCGTGCAATCCAGCGTGATCCAGGTCAAGTTGATCTCTTTCTGAGTTGCCTCCAAAACGAAGACAAAGAGATTCTCAGATATTGGGCTGCTATTGGTCTGCGCCTGACGTCTGATTCGTCATCGAGCTGTCATCAGGATGTTCTTAAGTGCTTTAGGCGGGAGCAATCTGATTATGTTCGTTTGGTTCTTGCGGAGATATTGGCTAAACTAGTTGATTCTGGCGAGGCCATAGCAGCGCTTGTGGATTATCTGAGTGAAGAGAAGACTCAGCCACTGAGGTTAATGTCACTCAACTCTCTTGTGTATGTGAAACCAGAGTTGTTAACCGAGTACTTGATGCAGATTGAAAACATCGCCGGTAATCCCGACCCAATTCTGTCGTCTGCAGCAAAATACCTGAAGTTTGTGATTCAGAAGAGCTACCAACCAGAGATGCCGACATTTGATTTAGGCAAGTTTTTGCAAAGCATTAGTGCCGAGGGCGAACTGGATAGTTCAGGCCTTCAGGCCCGGAAGAAGTAGTTGCGAATTGGATAGCGAACAAGCGGCGTTTGGGAGTCCCTGTTGTGCTCCTTCTCGCCCTGATCACGAGCCGGCAAGACAGCCCATCCCGGTTAAAAAGCGAGAGAATCAAGGTGTTGATTCACAAATGGTCCAAATTCCCGCAGGCAAATTTCTTATGGGTTCCGAATCGATTGAGTCATTTTCGTCCGACGGCGAGGGGCCAGTTAGAGAAGTTTCTGTTGATTCGTTTTTCATTTCGAAGACCACAGTTTCCAACTTTGAATTTGCCCAATTTGTTGCAGACACCGGATACGAGACAGAGGCTGAAACGCTCGGGTGGTCTTTTGTTTTTAGCGGTCAGCTTGAGCGCGAGCAAGTCTCAGTTGAGCTGATTGGTCAATTACCTAACACGCCATGGTGGTCAGCGGTTCGAGGAGCTTCCTGGAAGCACCCAACTGGGCCTTCGAGCTCGACAGACTCGATACCTCACCATCCTGTTGTCCATATTTCGTGGAACGATGCGCAATCGTATGCAACGTGGATGGGAATGAGGTTGCCCACTGAGGCTGAGTGGGAGAGGGCTGCTCGGGGAACGCTAGTGCAAGCGAAATTCCCCTGGGGTGAAGACTTGCTTCAAAACGGCCAGCATCGTTGTAATGTCTGGCAGGGTGAATTTCCTTTGCAGAATGACTGCGACGACGGCTACTTTGCCACCTCGCCTTGCGAAAGCTTCGAACCGAATGACTTCGGACTTTATAACGTGAGCGGCAACGTTTGGGAATGGACGTCGGATTGGATGTCTGTTGACTGGCACGCCGAGGAAACTCTGGCAACTCGACTTAATCCAGCCGGACCACTATCGGGCGATTTGCGTGTCACAAAAGGTGGTTCTTTTCTATGCCACGATTCCTACTGCACTCGATATCGCCTATCGGCGAGATCCGGAATTTCACCCGACTCTTCACTCAGCCACACGGGATTCAGAGTTGTAGCCGACCTTCATGCGAATTCGCAAATCTCTGAAGTGCGGCCATAATCTTGTGAATCCAGACCTTGTGTTGTTTGAAAGTCTCGCTCTCGGGGTGGTGGTCGGCGCAATTCTGTCGATTTTTGGAGCCGGTGGCTCATTGCTTGCAACGCCAACTCTAGTTTTCATCTTTGGGTTAGAGGTTCCGATTGCAACACTTACTACGTTGATAATCGTCGGCAGTAGCTCGCTTATCGGTGCCATCTCTCGAGTCCGTCACGGTGAGGTCAACGTTAAACTTGGTCTCCGAGTGTCACTCTTTGGAATTCCAGGCACGTTCGTTGGAGCAGTTCTGACGAGATTTGTCCCAGACTGGGTGACTCTTTGCTTACTGGTCTTGATGATGTTTTACGCAGGAATCTCAATTCTTAGAGGTCCTGCTGTTCGTGCAAACGTCGAGATTAATCAGTCAAAGTTTCTGGTGCCGGTCGTAGCTTCGGCAATAGGTTTTTTGACCGGATTACTTGGAATAGGCGGAGGAATCCTTCTGGTTCCCGCCCTAGTCATCTTTCTAGCGGTACCTGCAAAAATAGCCGTAGGCACCTCCTTGATTTCAATTTCCACTACGGCTATTTTTGCTCTCTTGCTGAGATCCGGTGAGCTGGCGAACTTGCCCTTTACTGAGGTGCTGGTGATAACTCTGACTTCGATAGTTGCCGTTCTCGCAGTTTCGCCCCTTGCCCGGCGCATGAGCGGCAGGGTGATGAATAGAGTTTTTGCCGTCTTTCTGATCGCGGTCGGCGTGTTGACCTACCTTGCAACTATCTCCACCTGGTGATTTGGCTTAGGTAGAGCCAACCAGGGCAAATCGGCCGCTGAACAGGGTTGTTTGCGTTTGAGGTCTGAAGACTAGTTCGAAAACGGGTAGGCTTTCCCAAACGAGCCAGCGGGGGCTAACTCCGCCGGACCTAGGCGAAAGA
>B570J29032_109958683_pt1 | contig 14345 bp, 21 predicted proteins | sample LakMenEpi16Nov12_FD_29032 | JGI IMG/M metagenome (IMG submission 29032)
ATCAATTATAGTACATTATCCAAATACACAAGATCTAGATCCACACATTCCATACAAAGCAGCATATGCTAAGATTGCATATGCACGCAATACACTTATTGCTAGAGATTCTGATATTTTGATTGCTATTGTTGCTGAAGATCGAAAAGGTGGAACGGAAGATACGATCAAGAAGTTTCTCAAGAAATTGACTTTAACTGAAAAACAAGCTATAATGGATAATAGGTTATATATATTATATGGAAGAAACAAACAGAAAAACTAGAATTGAAGATGGTGAAGAAGTAACTTATTTGATTCTAAACGAATCCTATAATGATGATTATGGTTCATTGGTTATGAATTATGTTCCATATCGAATTGATTCGAAGGGTGTTAAGAAGAGATTATCACCACAGAACTATACATTAAGTCCATATCATGCTTTAGAATATATAACGTTCGTTAATTATACGAAATGCGAACATTGTGGTTCTGTTTTAAAGAAAGAGTATGTATGAAACTTTGGTTAGATGATGTTCGTCCTTGTCCATTCATTGGTGAATGGAAGATTGCCAAGAATTATGATGAAGCAGTAAAGATTATGCAAGAGAATGAGATTCAAGAAGCTTGGTTAGACCATGATCTAGCAGAAGATCATTATGTCCATAATGAAGATGAGACATATGTATCTCCTAATAAAACTGGGTATGATTTCGTTCTGTGGATGAAAGAGAATAATCGCTGGCCTATTGATGTCTGTATAGTACATTCTTTAAATCCTGTTGGTTCTGAACGAATGTGTGATCTTATCGCAGAACATTATGGAACAAGAAATCCAAAACGACATTATATTTCTTACTTAAATATTGAAAGATATTTGAAAGGAAAACAAGATGCCAATTTATGATTTTAAGTGTCAAGTATGCAATAAAGAATTCGAGATAATCTTGAAAATGGATCAAGATATTACTGGTTATCCGGGATGTGAGAATCCTGAGTGTTCTGTAAAAAAAATTCCAAGTACCTGCGGTATTAAATTTAATGGGTCTGGATTTTATGTGAATGATTATAAGGAGAAAAAATGAAGTTTTTTTTAACAAGTATTTTTAGTATTGGGTTGATCTTAGCACAACCCACTCTGTCGCCGTCAAGCGTGAATGTGACTTTTGATTTAGCAACAGATTCGATTGTTGCTGTACCTGATGTAACGATTTCAACAAATGCGAGTTCATTCGCATTTACTACAATCGTTCCATCTAACCAGCAAGCTGTTCTTGTTTGGCCAGTACAAGGATTTCTTCCACCAGGAACAAATCAGATTGTAAAGATGTCTATTGTAAATAATGGTTTATCTGTAGGAACATACAGTATTCCCGTCTCGTTTACACAAAATGTTCCATCACTTTCTGTTTCTGTTGGTATTAATCTTACAGTAATCGATTCGAGAACATTTACTACTTCAACAGATCCTACGATTCCACATATCGCATCTGGTGGTGGATGGACAACAACTGTAAGACTAACTAACACATCTAATTGGATTAGTTTAGTTACTTTGAAATTTTATGATCCTTCTGGAACAAATTCGCCATTCTTTGTTAATGGAAATTATATGTCAGAATATTCTGTGGTTGTTCCCGGAAACGGATCTACTGATGTTGTTATGTCAGATACAGTTACACTGAAGACAGGTTCTTTGGATATTAAGACTGTATATGGTTCTGGTGTTGTTGCACAAGCAACATATTCAAATTCTGTATTCGAAGGAACTGTTCCGAGTTCAATTCCAAACCGTGATTCATTTACCATGCCATATGATAATTATGGGTCGTTCTCAACTGGTCTTGCTCTAGTGAATTATTTAAATTATCCACAAGAAGTAGGATTTAATTTTTATGATAATCTAGGTAATGTTGTTCATACCGATAAAGTAACTCTTCCTGCAAAGGGACAAACTGCTCTGACTCTAGATGTAGCTTTCCCTCTAACAAAAGGAAAAACTGGTTCTGTGAAGATTAAAACCACTAGACCAGCATTAGCTGGATTTGGTTTGAGATTTAATAGAGATAAGTCTTATTTCACAACAATTCCTATTTTCTAGGAGTAATATGACTTGGGATCAATATTTCGTAAATATGTTAGATGTAGTATCCTTGAAATCCAAGGATACTACAAAGACTTCTGCAATTATTGTAGGACCGGATCATGAGATTAGAACAACTGGATATAATGGATTTCCTAGAGAATTTAATGACAAAGATAAAGAAAAGTGGGCCAAACCTGAGAAATATTATTGGATTGAACATGCTGAACGGAATGCTATATATAACGCAGCACGAATGGGTGTTAGTCTACTTGATTGTGATATGTATGTATCTCATTTCCCTTGTGTAGATTGTGGTCGTGGAATAATACAGTCTGGAATTAAGAGAGTAATTGTTTCACCAAAAAACGTGATGGCATTCAAGGATAAGGATAGCATCTATCACTTACATGAAGAAAAGGTTAGATATATGTTCAGAAGTTGTAAAGTAATGTTGACGATCTTACCCGAAGAACAAAAAGAAGACGTTGACAATTTATGGGGTGTATAGGATACTATTATTATGAATATGATTGTTGGTTTGACTATGGTGTTTCTGATTGTTCATGTGGTGGTTGCATTGACTACTAATTATACAAGCTTCTATTGGCTTGGTAAGATGTTCGTTGAACTAGAAGCGATACAGAATGCAGTTATTCATTCTATTCCTGCTTTAGTTCGTTCTTGGCAATTCAATTATAAGGAAGAGCGTACGCATCTGAAAGGAATCGTTCATTTTTAAAATGTTTAAATACAATGAAAAAGAAATTATCATTGATGTTGAGAATTATATTGAATCAACTTATAAATTACATTATGTTAACGGTAAAGATATACAAGTAAATGATCTTATTATGGCAATCGGACACGGAGAATCGTCCTATATTTCAAATGCAATTGAATATCTCGCACGTTATGGAAAGAAAGATGGAAACAATGTTAAAGATCTGTATAAAGCAATTCATAACATTATTCTTTTAATCCATCTAAATCATACTAACGATACATTAAATATTCAAAAAGTAATTGAACAGCATAAAAGTTATTTTGGTGATAAGGAAAATAAATAGATGACATTTAAAACTGTTGAAGAGATGATCGAATATCGAAATTGGTTATCTAAGTCTCTATTAGAAAATGTTTGTGTCGTCTCCTTCGTTAAGAAAGATGGAGAGACACGAGTCATGACTTGCACAACAAATCCAAGTATGATTCCTGTGTATGAAAGAAAGACGGATAAGATTAGAAAACCAAATGCCTATGTCTTTTCTGCTTTTGATCTAAATAAGACTGCTTATCGAAGTTTTCTGTTAGAGAACATCTTTGCTGTTAAGATCTTAAAGAAAGAAGAGATTAAGGATTATGTACAAGATTCTGTTATCGCTTAAATTAATTCTATTATTTTTAATATCAATCCCATCATATGCAGATAGATGGGTACATTCTAGATATAGAAATCATTATCGTTATCATTATAATTCAAGACATTATACGCCAATCAGGGATCGAAGATACACACGTAATTATTACAATACTGGTCCTGGTATTTCTGCAGGTGCCGCAACCGCAATAGGTTTGGGTGTTGGTGTTTTGGGATTTGTTATTGGTAGAAGTACAAAATCTAAAGAAGTGATTTATAAAGATAATTCCAAAATTGAATGTAAAGATTTCGATATTAGAGTCATGATAGATGGCGAAGAAAAGAAAGCCAAAATAATTAAGTGTCGTACAGAAGATGGAGAATGGAAAATTCCAGAATGAGATATTGGTCTTTTGCTGATTATACAATTGATGCGAATAACCAGATGATTCCAGAAGTTGTAACACTTTCTGAAAGTGAAATACTTATTCAATATTGGGATTATTGGTGTTCTAGAATGATTGCTGTAAACAAACAACATCTTATAACTAAAGAGAATTGTGTAACTGATTGGGTAATTTGTAATATGGCTTGGGAAACGTCCGTCTAAATATATGTGTGGCAAGCTTGCCACACCAACACATATAAGGTATAATAATATAAAGGGTTCTTATGAAAACTATTTATTTAGAAAAGAAATATCCTGATGAATCAATTCTCGGTCATTTTTTAGACGATAATCATTATGATATGTTGATTGAAGAAGATTGTGATGTATACAAACCTCTAGAACATACGATTGATGCAGAAGGAAATGTTATCCAAAATGGTGAACATAATCTACTTCTTAAATTTAGAAAAGGAGTATTTCCACCAGAGCTAGTGCAGATGGCTTATGAAGGTTTGAAAGAAGCTGCTGGTGAATCTCAAAATCGTGGTATTGCTGCTGGTCCTAGAACTGAAAAATCTACTAGAAGAGATTGGGTTACAGCTCTTCAAGAAAGATTGATTGATATCTTATCTGGTTCTATGACTACAGTTACATCTGAAGATCCAATTGCTGAAGCTTATGAAAAATTCAAGAAGAATCCGGAAGAAGTTTCTGCACGAGGTCGAGTCTGGTTAACTCTTAAGAGACCAGAAGGATTTGATTTTGATTCTTGGGTTCATAAGACTGCTCTTCTATCATATGAAGAACGTATGAAAGAAGTAGAAATTATTAATGATTGGATCTCTGATACTTCTTATGCTAATCCTGTATTCTCTGGTATTGCGGGTTCCTACGACAAATATCCGAGGATACCGTATTGTAGACTAACATCATATACAGCTAATAATAAAGAGAAGTTTGAAAAAGCAATTCCATTTATTGAAGCTGTTTCTGAACAATTCCGAGAATTGGTTCCAGGAAGATTTGAAGTTCAAAAAGAAGCTATGTCTCATCTAGATCCAGCCTTCAGAATTGGTGAATCTGTTTATACAACTGTAACAGTGAATAAGAATTATCGTACTGCGGCGCATAGAGATGCTGGTGATTTCAAGGGTGGATTTGGCAATCTAACTACAACTTATAATGGTGTTGATTGGAATGGTTGTTATTTAATCTTCCCTGAATATCGTGCAGCTGTTTCAGTGAAGCCTGGCGATTTTCTTGCTATGGATATTCATGAGATTCATGGTAACACGCCAATCTCTTCAGAATCCGGTTTACATGAAAGAATTTCTATTGTATGTTATATGCGTGAGAAAATGGCAGATTGTAGGTCTAAGACTTATGAAGATACTAGATACAATTTCATCGAGTCTAGAAGAAAGAATAAGAATCATCCTCTTTGGCATGAAAGATGGAATGGTGTATCAGCTGGATGGGAATATACTGAAGAATGGTACAAATATCTAGTAGATAATGGTCTGCATGAATTTGCTGCCGAGATTGAAGAAAAGATTTATGGTAGAAAAGCAGGTGTATTGGATATCTAATGATTACATATACGATTCAATCTGCAAATAGGTCTTTTACAGTTCCTGTAATGTCAAAAGTATTGTCTGATGTAGAACACTTTTGGTTTGTTCCAAAGGGAAGCGAAAATTCATATAAAGAAGCTGGTGCAAAAAATGTAATTCCTGTTGAAGGAACACTTCCAATGAAATCGAAGCAGTTGAATGCTGCTTTAGATTTCTCCTTTAATAGAAATACATATTGTGTTACAATGGATGATGATTGGATATCTTCTAAGGTGTTAGATATTGTGAATGGTAAGAAGAAATCCAAAGATATGCATTTGTCTCAAATTATCGACGAAATGTATTCACAATTATCTGTTTCTCCTTATTATATCGCTGGAGTAACTTCTAACACAAATCCATTTTATGCCAACGATTCTATTTCAAAGAAAGGTATGATCAGCGGTCAGTTTATTTTACATAAATCACAAGATAATGTTAGATTCGATAACGATGTTTCTTGTATAGAAGATTTCGATTATGTTGTGGCGCACCATATTAAATATGGTGGTCTATTGAAATTCAATAAATTTCTTGTAAACTTTCATATGATTAATCGTGGCAATTACAAAAATAACGGAGTTGGTGGTTATGATCTAAATATTAGGAAAGAAGAAAATTTATTGAATAATATTAAATATATAGAAGAAAAATGGAATAATCCTAATCTAATAATTCAATATAATGGATTTGGTAAATCGCTACATAAAAAAGTGAAATGGAGTAAATTGAATGAATAATATCGTTTTCGCAGTTCCATCATATAGAAGAGCTGAAGCTTTCGCTTCTAAAACACTTCAGACTCTAAAGAGAAATGGTGTTGATCCTACATCTATCTATTGTTTCTTATCAGATCCATCAGAAAAACAAGAATATAGTGCTTCTTGTGTTTTGTCTGATCCTGAATATCTTCCAAATTTTGTTGATTCTGTTCCTACACTTGCAGGTAATCGTAACTTCATTGTGAAATACTTTGATCACCTTCAGAAGATTGTTTGGTGTGATGACGATCTGGTTGCTATTAATTTTAGACAAGACGAAAAGACTTTAGTAGAAACTACTGATTTTCTGAAGTATATTGATCTGGCATTTAATACTTGTGAAGAAAAAGGATCTTGGATTTGGGGGATCTATGCTGCTTCTAATCCATTCTTCATGAAAGATAATATTGGTGAAGGTCTATATTATATCATTGGTTCTTGTTATGGAACTATTAATCGTCATTCTGACGTTGCTATGGTAGAACTTGAAGATAAGGAAGACTTCGAACGCACTCTAAAGTATTATGACAATGATGGGATTGTTCTTAGAGTGAATTATCTCACTGTTGAATCTGCTTATTACAAGGAACCTGGTGGTATGCAGGAAACAAGAACAGCAGAAAGAATCGATACCTCTGCTAAGTTCTTAGCAGCGAAGTATCCAAATTATTGTACTTATTATGTACGAAAGACTACTGGTCATGCTGAATTAAGACTAAGAGATAAGACTCCAAAGGTACAAACTGTTGGTTCTACTTTAGAGTCTTTCTTCTAAGATCTAAAACCATAATAAGTCAATGCATTGACTATATATGAGAATGCAGTGTTATTAGGTTCTTGTGGTTTTTCTCTTACATTTTTATTAGCAGTTTGAGTATTGTTTGTTACGATATTAGTTTGTGGGGCGATAATAGTCGCCCCATTATTCATTGATGAATTCAATTCTTTATTCATAACTGATGCAGAATATATTTTGGAACCAATATTTGGTGTTTGAGTTTCCACCTGTTTTACTTTTGGTTCCATCTTAGATGTAGCATCATACAATTCTTGTGCAGTTAACACTCCATCTTTATTTGTATCCCAGTTAAAGAACTCTTTATTTTGTTTAAAAGTTTCCGCATTTTTCTTAACATCATACATTGGTAGATTCATATTTCCTTTTTTTAATGCTTCTGGATATTTACCAGAAGCAAACCCATATGACTTTATATCGCCGAATGTTATATTTTCTTTTCCTTTTATTTCAATTAAAGGTTGTATGAATTTTTTATATAATGCTTCTTGCTCTTCATTCGATAATGAAGCAACTGTTGCGGATATACTATCCGGATAATTTGTTTTTATAAATTCAGATACATTCTTGATTTCTCCTCTTTTAATACGAGATTGAAATTCTTCATTATTCTGTAAATTTGCAAAAGTCTTTCCTTCGAATTTTTTAGCAATGTCAGGTCTTTCTTTAGCAATTTTTTTGACTTGTTCCATTGCAGTAGATTCTAAGAATTGATATTTACCTGCAGCTCCAATTGAATTTATTATTCCAGTATTACCTTGTGATTCTGATATAGAAAACTTTCTAACTAATGAGTCGAACTTATCTTCTTTATTGACAGGAATAATGGGTTGTGGTTTATATTTTGGTGGAATGGTAGTTGCTGCCATAGCAGGAGTTCCTAAACTTCCGAAGCTTGTGGGAATAATAGATCCAATCGCACCCAATGCTCTGTCTATAATACCAATTTCCATATTTGGTTTAATTACACCAACTTTTGGAGCTGAAATACTAGATTTAGTAGGAACATTTTGTTTTTTTGCTACAAATGTTTTTGTGGGTTGAACTGTTGGTTGTTCTAATTTAGTTGGTACTGGTGCCTTATACAGCGGTAATTCTTCGGATATTTTTTCTGCAACAGTTGCTGTTGATGGAGTAAGAGATTGAACCATAACTGCTTCTGATTCTTTCTCTAATTTCATATCATAATCAGCAGCGTCATATGTTGCTTCTTCAGCTGTTGGTGGTAGTATTTGTTGTTCTTTAGGTTTTAATTCTTTGATTTTTTCTCTATATGCTAATGCTTTCTTTTTTTCTCCTTTCTGTTCGTATGTCTTAGCATAAGATTCTAAAATATCTGGAGTTATAGTAGCTCCACGAGCTTCTATTCCTTGTATTTCTATATCTACATCTCTTCTTATTATTGCATCTTCTCTTGCAGTTTGTTGTTTTGCAGATTCTACTTTTGACTTCTGTTCTTCTTCTTTTCTTTTATTGTATAGATCTTGATCTTTATTTAATAAAGAAAAGAAACCGCTGAATGATGCTACTGCTCCAGCAATCCCACCCAAAACTGGAAGAGATAGTACATTCATAAGCGGTCTTAATATTTGTGTTAATGGTCTCAATAATCTTGGTAAATTTTTGAGTTGATTTGCAGAAGATAATAGATCTACTATACCAGAATTAGATGTGGTTGTATTTATATTCTTATTGAGATCCAATAACGATTTTTCAATCTTAGTGACATCATCATCTATAGTTGTAATTTTATCTAAAATTTGTTTATTATAATTATCTTCTTTTGTTTTATCTCTCATCTCATAGATCATATCTTGAGTTTGAGTATTTTCTTGAATAACTGATTTTGATGTAGTTAAATTAACTAGTGGTTCAAAACCATCTGAGAATGCTCGTTTAATATCATTTCTTAACTGTTTTCTTTCTTCTTTAAGAGCAGTCAATTCATCGATTAGGTTTTTCTTTCTTAGATCTCTTTCTTCTTTATCAGCTTGTTTATTTTCTTCTTGAATTCCTTCTGCAGTCTTTTCGTTTCTTCCTAGAAATGATAAGAACAACCCACTTATCAGATTGCCAGATTCAAATTCACTTTTTGCTGTTCTACTATAATAAGTCGATTTTTCTTGTTCAGCTTTTCTTTCTTGTTTTTGTATTCTTCTTTCTTCTTCAAGAATAGAATTAATTTCAGATTGTATTTGTCTTCTTTTAGATTTTATTTCATCTAACTCATCTTGAAATGCTTTATTTGCTGTTTCTAATTTTAGGGAACGTTGTTTTAATATAGATTCTTTACGATATTGTTTTGTTGAAAGAGTTCTTTCAGCAACTAGAAGATCTGAGAGAGAAGAAATCTGTTCTGATATTGATTCGATTGATTTATTGGTGCGCTCTGAATTTGCGACCAATACATCCATCAAGTTATTCAATTTATCTTTTGTATTTCTAATTTTTGGCATTCTTTCTTCTCTCGTTTTCTTCTTGTATATGTTTGTTTAGTAATGACAAATATACTTCTCTTTCCCAAGGATACATATCGTCAAGTTCAGAAAGAGAATAGTGATAGAATTGTGCCATAGTAAAATTACTGATATAGTAATTCATCAAATTATCATTATTAATTGCTATACGAAAAAATCCGATAAACCAGATAGAATAATTGTTTCAGAGTAATCACATTTTCTACACTTAAATTGCACATTTTTTGTTAATTTTGGTGTATTGATATAATATTGAAGAATATTTTTGAATACAGTTAAATCTAAAGAATTTAGAAATTCTTTTAATTCTTCTTGTGTGAAATCGTCATAAATTTTTTCGGAATCCATTATAGATTCCAAATCTTCATTGATGGCTTCTGTTAGATAATCTATATCTTTTGTTACGTTATATAGTTCTAATGCTTTTGCAGATTTTGCGTTTGGATATTTTAATTTAATAAAGATATCTTCAGTTAATTTGATTTCTCCAGGAATAGAATTCTCGAAAGATACTTCAACGTCATCCAATGAAATTTCCAATTCATTTACAGTATCACAAAGTTCGCCATCAATTTGATTATTGCATTTATAAGAGACTGTTGATGATTCACCAACTGATTTTGAACGAATCTTCAAGAACAAATATTCTATATCAAAATAAGTCAACTTATCAGTAGAAATTGGTGTCAATGAACAAGATTCTATGAGATCCGTAATGCATCTAGTTAAATCGTCGATTGAATCGGAATCTTGCATCATAAGCAAAAACTTTTGTTCTTTAACTGTATATGGTCTGAATTTATAAATCTTTTTGTTAGAAGGTATCTTCACTTCATAACTTGGATGCGATAATTTAGGTAACATAATTTATCCTTATTTTTGTACTTTATCTAAATGTTGAAAAGTTTTTCCTGTTCTATTTGCATAAGATTCTATTTTTAATGATTCGTATGAAAAATTAACTGTATATTTCATTAATTGATCAGTATCCGCCCAAGATACTTGAATCATTTCGACTCTAGTTGGAATTGCGTTAGTTAATTTTACTACATACACTTGTTTTAGTGTGTCTGGTCCTTCGAATGTCACTCTTTGCGCAGATCCACCTAATGGCGTAACCAATGCATCTGTAGGTTTAGGATTTGGTGTTTCATTATATACATTAATCCAAATATCTTTAGCAACATCATCATAATATTCTACATTATTATTCTCAAAATTAGAGATTTTGTGTAACCATTCTTCAAACCAATACTTATCTCTTAAATCGGACATTACCAAAAAAGTCATTTGAACTTCATCATTTGCTCTTCCATTTGGAATCTTAACTATTGGTTCGCCGCCATATAGATGAAAATCTGTTGTTAGAATTTGTATTCCAGGAATATTTAAAGATTCGCAGCGAAATGATAGATTAACAGTTTCGTTAGGTAGTAATATGTCGAATCTAGATTGTCTGACTGTTCCAAATTTTTCTAAATCCGCTTTGAAGTCGTTTAATGATTTCATATCTTATTATTTATAATAAATACAAATATGGCATATTCGGGAAAATACACTCCAAAATACCCACAAAAATATAAAGGAGATTCATCCAATATTATCTGGAGATCTACCTGGGAATTGAGATTTTTGAAGTATCTAGACCACAATCAATCTATTTTAGAATACGGATCGGAAGAGGTTATTGTGCCTTATCTATCTCCAATAGATAATAGGATGCATAGATATTTTGTTGATTTCTATTTTAAAGCGAGAACAAAAGAAGGATCATTGAAGAAATATTTGATTGAAGTCAAACCATATAATCAAACTATTGAACCAAAAAGACCTAAGAGAATAACAGAATCATATATATCTTCTGTACACACTTATGTAATAAATCAAGCAAAATGGAATGCTGCAAAAGACTTTGCTAAGAAATATGATATGAATTTTCTTGTATTAACAGAGAAAGAACTATTCAATAAATAAGAGTATGGAAAAAATTACTTATCCTACAAATATGCAAGAGAGATTTGGTACAAATCAATTGTGCATAAAAATATATGAAACAACTGCTTCTAATATCGATTTTTCTCAAGTTGGTGTGTATAATGCTGATGGATTACCAATGAATAATATTTTCTTAGGCCAGCCAGAAGCATCTAATATAAGAAGTAAATCGCAAACAAGTTCAGTTAAAACAACAATTTTTTTACCAACACCGCTGTCAATTGCAACAAATTATTCGGTCTCATATGAAGACGTTTCTCTAACTGGTTTGGGTTCATCATTAATTGGTAAAAGTGTTGGTGCAGTAGCTGATACTTTATCCAAAGTTTTAGGGAAGAACTCAACAAAAGCAGTAATTGCATCAGGTTTAGATAAGTTTTTTAAAAGTATTCCGACTAAAGAAATAGGTCAAGCGTCTTCGGCCATAACAGGTTTAGCTATAAATCCACACCAAGAATTACTATTGAATGGTGTTAAGTTTAGAGATTTTAAAATCACATACAATTTGATAGCAAAGAAAAAATCTGATTCTGAAGCAATAAAGAACATAATTAAAACATTGAAAGCATCAATGCATCCAGAATTAACATTAGGAAGTTTTTTATTTAAATATCCATCAGAGTTTGAATTATTATTTTTTAATTCTGGTAAGAATAACACATATTTGTTCAGAACTAAGAAATGTATTCTTAAAAATTTACAAGTTTCTTATGGTGGTGGTAAAAATTTTGTAACTTTCAAAGATTCTGATGGAGCACCAGTAGAAATTGAACTTGTTATGGATTTTCAAGAAACAGAAATTTTAACACAAGACGATTTTGAACAACAGAACGAAGAATATTAAATATGTCATATTTCTCACCATTTCCATACGTTCTATATCCAAACTTCTTAGACACATCAGGTAACATCGATCTTCTTCTTAAAAATATCACTGTAAGAATTGTTAGAAGAGAATCGCTCATTGACGATAAATCCATCTACTACAAGTATGTTATAAAAGATGGCGAAAATATCGAAACAATTTCCAACTCATTATATGGTAATCCAAATTACTATTGGACTATTATGATTATCAATAATAGATTAGATAGATTTTATGATTTTCCACTTTCTTATGGTGAATTTGAACAATATATTGTAGATGAATATGGAACAATTTCAGCAGCACAAACTACTCACAAATATTTTATAAGAGAAGCTTATGATAGATATTCCGATGATCCTCTAGAAGATGCAGAATATTTCATTGAAGTTCCTCTTGTGAATTATCTATATACTGATATAGATTCTCAAACTTCAAGACCATTAACTGAAAATGGTCGAACTATGAAATACCCTAAGAGTAATTATGATATAGAATTTGAAACCAATGAAGCAAAAAGAAATATCTTAGTTTGCAATTCATCTTACATTCAAACTTTTGAAGACACATTTAGATCACTAACACAATAAAATGGCAAAGATACAAGCAGGTAATTTTGACATAAAATCATTAACATTGATTTCGGAAACAGGAACGATTGACATCAGCGCAATTTTCACTGAAATCAATATATTTGAATCTATATATTCACCAACACTAACAGGATGGGTTTCTGTTGATGATGCTTTGAATTTAATATCTGGTTCTAACTCGCTTCCTATTATGGGAAATGAGATAATCGTAATACAAGTTTCTGTTGGTGAGCATACTTCTCAGAAACCAATCAGTAAGAATAAAGATTCTGGTGAGAAGAGATCCAAATCCTTCACGTTTGTTGGCAGAATAATTGATATTAAAAATAGAACCATGATTAATGAGCGTGCACAATCATACGAAATACACTTTACATCAGAAGAATTTGTTCTTGATAGAAATATTCGAATATCTAAATCGTTTACTAATAATACTATCTCAAATATTCTCGAAAAAATATTCTTAGATTTTAACACAGAAACAACGTATGAGATTGAAAAAACAGTTGGTATTTCGAATGTTATTATTCCTAATTGGACTCCATTAAAGACTATTAATTGGTTGGCTTCGAGAGCAGTTTCAGAAACATACGGCAAACCAACTTTCTTTTTCTTCCAGACGTTATACAATGATGGACAAACATCTTCCGATAGAAAAAATTATACTTTAAGTAGATTCACAGATCAAACGAGCAGCAAATATTGGTTTCTTTCATTAGATGATATGCTAACATATGCCCCAAGAAAAATTATATATTTTCGACCAGGAAATATAGATCAGAATCTAGGATCTAATTTCGAATATGCAAATGCATACAATTATGAAGTTGTAAATTCATTTAATACCATCACAAATAATGCAAATGGGTTGTTTAATAATACACTTCTAACACACGATATTACTAATAAGAAATGGACGAAAACTGTATTCAATTATGAAGATAAATTCGATTCATTAAATCATCTAGAAGAAAATAAAATGTATTCTGGAGTATATGATTCTAAAAGAAAAAGATTTGATTCTAAAGATTATAAAGATTCTTTAATCATTTATAATTCAACAGGAACATTAGAAAATCCAAACTTTACTGAAAGAATATCTTCTATAAGAACACATAGATTGGCTTCACTTGATTTATTTAAGATTAGAATAACTCTACCAGGAGATTGTACTCTAGAGTCTGGAGATGTTGTTTATTTCGATCTACCTTCTCCAGAACCTGGTGGTGAAACTAAATTTGATGAGTATTATAAAGGTAATTTACTCATAACACATATAAGACACACGATAACAAAAGTGCAATATAATATGACTATCGAATGTTGTAAAGAAACACTGAGAAAGCAGGTCGGATAATATGATTGCTAATGGTTTCTTAGGATATGATCGGTTTGTTTGGTTTCAAGGAGTTGTTGAAGATAGATTCGA
>B570J29032_109958679_pt1 | contig 14321 bp, 21 predicted proteins | sample LakMenEpi16Nov12_FD_29032 | JGI IMG/M metagenome (IMG submission 29032)
TTATTCAAAAAATGTTAATTGGCGAAGTAAATCTCGCTCTCGCTGCCTAATTAATTAGGTACGAGTGGGGCTATATGGGCCTTATTACCCAATCATATTGACTCAGATAATTCTGATAAGGAAGTCTAACCCGAAAACATAGGCAATGATCGTAATCGATCTGATGAAGATAATTCTTCTAGGTTTGTCTAATGTCCAAATTACAATAGACTAACGATGTAGATGTTTATATTGAAATTACTCTGGACGCGATTTTCAAAGATCGCCGCCTCCACCATATTTTTATCGCCTCCATTGCTATTTTTGGTGTATATAGTAATGGAGGTAATGCTATGAAAACAATAAGTTTAATGTGCCATACTTGTGGAAAAACTATTTCCAAACCCAAAAATGAAATAAATAGACAGTTAAAAAATGGGAGAACAGAATTTTATTGTAATTTAAGTTGTTCTGGAAAAAATAAAAATAATATTGAACATTTAAAAAACTTCAAAGACAATTTCAAAAATATAAGATATATAAAACAGACAGATGAATATTCTAATTTTAGATGGTACATGAAAGTTATAAGAAAAAGTTCTAAAAGAAAAAATCAAAAACATAATGTCAATTGTCAATATCTTAAAGATTTATGGGAAAAGCAAAATGGTATATGTCCATTTACACATAAAAAATTAGATTTAAGGACACATTCAAAAGATAGTCTTAAAAATCCATATTCTGCATCTATAGATAGAATTGATAATACTAAAGGATATATAGAGGGAAATATTAGATTTGTCGCTTTAATATACAATTACGCAAGAAATACTTTCTCAGATGATGAGGTAATGGATTTTTGTAAAAACGTGTGGAACAGACTTGACAATGGCTTCAATGCCAACGCCTCCACTTTATTATGATTAGAAAAATTTGTTCATACTGTGGCAAAAGGAAAAACTGTAAAAGTTTCCCCAAGCATAGTATGTATAAAGATAATCTGGATAGTAGATGTAGAAGTTGTGTTAAGAAACAAACTAAAGTTCGTGGAAAACTTCACAAAAAAGCCCCTCCTCGCCCAGAGGTATGTGAGTGCTGTAAAAAAGCCCCATTAAAATGGTGCTTGGATCACGATCATTCTGATGATTCTTTTAGAGGATGGCTCTGTGATAGGTGTAATACTGGCATAGGTAAACTTGATGACAATTTAAACGGTGTAATTAAGGCTGTAAACTATTTAATTATGGCAAAAAATAGGAAACAGCAAAATGATAACAATCCATAGTTTTTTCCCTAATGATATTTCTAGCATCAGGGCTAATACTTTATCAGCAAGTAAACAAGCAGAATTGTCAAATAAATTCTTAAAAAAGCATCAATATACTACAATATTATATACTGACGCAGAAAGCATATCTTATTTTAAACATATACCATATGATGATATAAGAATATTAGATTTAAAAGATTATCAATTACCAAATACTTTTGACTTTTGGTCTGTTACTAAACTTGTTTCTTGTTTGTCTGTTAATGAGCCATTTTATCATGTAGATTTAGATTTATTTTTAGTAGAAGATATTATACAACAATATAAAAATGAACCCTTTATAGCTTTGCATTATGAACCATGGATCAAAGATTGTTTTTTTAGTAAGTTGCCTAAAGATAAAATAGACGAATGGTTTAATATAGATAATGACATTGCTCAATGTTATAATTTTGGTATTTTTGGCGGAATGGATCATACTACCATTAAAAACAGCATAGAACATCTAATAACGGGTGTTAATACTCATAATAATGAGATAACTGAATTTTTATCAACACTAGAAACAGACGGATATAATTGGAAGACATCAGTGTTTTTAGAGCAATATATATTGCCATCAATTATTGCGAAAAAATTGAACGTACAGAATTTACCAGTTTTAGTACCAGAATCCATAACAGCAAAAGGTGAAATCGGAATCAGACACAGACTTAAAAAACATAAAATATTACATTTGTGGGGATTAAAGAATACGTTTGAAGAATTTATGGGACTAAATTTATTTTTAGATATGATAAACAAATATTATTTATAACATATGAATATTCCAATATTTTGTATTAATCTTGAACGAGCAACAGAAAGAAAATCTTTAATACAGAAAGAATGGATAGATAAACTAAATTTAGATATTGTTTTTTGGAAAGGTTATGATAGAAAAAATATAACAAATAATAAATTTATATATCCATATGATAAAAAATTAGCAATAAGTTTTATGGGCAGACAACTGAGCGAAGGAGAGATAGCATGTGCTACAAGTTTTTGCCTTCTCTATGAGCACTTATTAGAGAATAATTATGAAGAAGTAATTATTATGGAGGATGATATAACTCCATTAATAAAAAACAAAGACGAATTATTTAATACAATATCTGAGGGAAAAAAAGAATTTCCTACAGCAGATATGATGCTTTTACACGAATATCCACACGCAAATAAGAAAAAAGTCTATAGTATAAAAAAAGAGATATTTTCAATGTGTGATGAAAGTCCATGGGGGAATCAATTATTTTATACAAAAAAATTAGCAATATTAGAACTTTATTTATTATTAAGAACCATGTCTATGCCAGCAGACCATCCTCAGAGACAACTTTCTAGTCAACAAAGAGTGATTATAGTAAACAAAGCATTATGTCATCACGAATGGACTGGGCCAAAATCTACAACATATATTGGTAACGAATACAGAAATTCAAATAGAAAATTTATTGATAATTAAATATGAATAAAAATATTCTTATCACAGGAGGTGCTGGATTTGTGGGGTCAAATCTTGGAAAAAGATTATATTCTTTAGGATGTTCTGTAGTGTCTATAGATAATTATTCTACCGGATCAGAAAATAATCACACAGAAGGCATAGAATATATTAAGAATGACATTATATCAACCATAGATTACCATAGATATGGTAAGTTTGATGCTATAGTTCATTGTGCAGCAAAGGCCAGGATAAAACAATCTTTTATTGACGATAAAGAATATTTCCATACTAACATTCTTGGGACATATAATATTACAAAGTATGCTGCTCAAAATAGTATTCCAATAGTTTATATTGGAACAAGTTCTCATCATAGCGGCAAATTTAGTAATCCATATACTTTTACGAAAGATGTTGGAGAAGACATAATAAGACTATATCAACAAAATTTTAGTTTATTAGCATCTATTGCTAGATTATATAATGTGTATGGACCGAATGAATTGATGGATGATAATGGAACATTAATTGGTAAATGGAAATATAATTATAAAAATAATTTACCTTTTATCATTTATGGTGATGGATCTAAACGCCGTGACTTTACTCATGTTGATGATGTATGTGATGCAATAATTAAAATTATAATAAATCTCAAATACGGATTTGAATTTGAATTAGGCAGAGGTGAGAATTATAGCGTATCTGAAGTAGCAGATATGTTTCAATACAATAATATAATATACAAACCAGATTTGGTTGGAGAAGCACCAACTACTCTGGCAGAAAATAATGAAACAAAAACCATTTTAAATTGGAATCCAAAAAATAATTTATCAGTATATATAAAAAGCATTAAATAATTTATGAAACAATTTTGTAATCTAATCTATAATACAAATCCAACTATTTTTCATGCTCATGGAATACCACAAAAATCCCCTTTGTGGCAAAGAATTAAAGATTTATGTAACAACGATGTTTTTATACCTCATAATCTACAAATAGTCACATTTAATAATGGATCATCACACTGCAATAAAGATGTCGGGAGTTTAGAGAACTCAATTCAAAATAGATGCACAGTTATGGGAGCCGATATAAAAAAATGGAATAATATTCACAAAATATCACTAATAATAGATTACTTAAAGTCGAATCAGACCGATTATGTTCTCAGTATGGATTCCTCAGATGTTGTTGTTTTTTGTTTGGACGAAATTATAGAAAAGTTTTTATTGAAAAATTGTGATATTCTGTTTAATGCCGAAATAAATTGTTGGCCTAAAGATTATAGCGATGAAAAAAAATGGTTTCGTGAACCCTTTTGTTATTTAAATGCTGGAGCGTGTATCGGCAAAAAAGAATCAATGCTTAAATTTTATAGCCAGTGCCTATCTTTTGTAAAGGTCGAAGATTACTCTGAACAAAAAATTGTTAAACAAAATTTTTATAAATGGTACCCTAAAATTTTAATTGACGATAATTGTAGTATTTTTCAAACACTTAACGGAACAACCGAAGACATATTACATATCCCATGATAAATACAGTTTTAGCATCATATTTCTGTTCAACGCCTGATCCTTTATCCCTTAATGATTATAGAAAACATGTTGTTAGAGATGATCAAAGGATAGATTTTTGGAAAAATGATTATACTCTAATACTTCCACTAATTGATAGTGTTCTAAAAAATGGATCTAATATTGTTGTATTCCATGATTGTTTTGATAATATTCCGAATATAGATGGTTGTTTATGGGTAAGAATTGAAAACAATGAAAAATATACTCCAACAACATATAGATGGTTTGTTTATTATGAGTATTTAAAAAAACATAAATTTTCAAATTTATTTATGGTTGATAGTACCGACGTGCTTATGTTAAAAAATTATGATATAAAAAATAATACTTTATATTGTGGTAGTGAATATAAAGACAAACTTTTATCTACTTATATGAAAAAAAAATTTAAATATATAACCATATCAGATTTTGATGAAGTATTAAATCAATATAGAGATCATACTTTACTAAATGCAGGTGTAGTTGGTGGAGACTATAACATATGTATTAGATTATTAGAAAAATTAACACAATATCATTCTCAAGTTTCAAAAAATATAAAGATATCTTTAGATATGCCAATTTTTAATTATGTATTATTTAAATATTTTAAAGAGAACATTGATTATGGCATTCATATAAATACTAGATTTTGGTGTAATGAATACAATAATATTTCTATTTGGAAACACAAGTGATCTTATTAAAGAAAAAACTAATAGAAAGTTTATTGAATGAAAATAAATATAGTAGTAACCTGTATAGATCATACAGATAATTATAAATACATAAATATGTTAAAATATTGGATATATAAATATAATAAATCTAATACAGATGCAAACTTAATAGTTCTATCTGACACAAAAACTGACTTATCATTTTTAGACAAAAAAATTGATTGTATTAGATACGATCTAGATTATGATAAAGAGTATCAAGAAATTAAAAAAAAATATATATCATGTAACAATAAATGGTATGACCACAATATGGTAATATCAGATATTTTACGGTTTGGAAAAATGCCAGCAATGTTTCAAAATTTATTAATTATTGATTTAGACGCTATTGTGGAAAAAACAATAAATATTCCTGATGATATCGTATCAAAACCAATGGCAGGATGTGATCATGGGGAGTACAGCAAAAAATTAAATGCTGGATTTACATATATTAATACTAATTTAGGGCCCGAACTTTTAAATAAAGTAATTAATACCAATTTAAATTATCCTTGGCTTTGTGAGGATCTTATATCTGAGATATGGATCGATAAATATTATCATAAACTACCCCCAGAATATAATTGGTTAGTAGGCTTATATGGATTTAACCCTAAAGCATATGTTAATCATTATTGGAACCATAGATATCCTAAATTTTTTGCAAAAAAAATGCTAGAATATAAAGTTAATAATTTCATAAAAGGAAGTCAAATTATATGAGCCGTCTTGAAGAACTTTTAAAATGTAAAAGAATGGATTACGGCTATCCTGTAGACGGTAATTTATTGCATGGATTATATGATTTGGTTTGTGATAATATAACAAAAGACAGCACTATAGTAGAGATAGGTAGTTATTCTGGAATTTCGTCAGAATTATTTGCATTATTCTGTAACAAATTATACTGTGTTGATATTTGGGAGGGTTTCTCCGCACCGGCAGAAAAAACATTTGATGAGCTAATTATTAAATACAACAATATTGTAAAAATAAAATTAAATAGTAGCAATGCTGCAAAAATTTTTCAGAATCATTTTATAGACCTAGTATATATTGATGCGGAACATAGTTATCATGCTACTAAAAATTATATTCTTTCATGGATGCCAAAGATTAAACCAAATGGAATAATTTCTGGCCATGATTATTATTGGCCAGGAGTAAACCAAGTAGTTAATGAAATATTTTCTAACAAACAGATTAAAATTTATAAAGATGACTCTTGGCTTGTAAAACTTAATAGCGATTGAGTCAAGTTTCTGCTTGACAACGACGATATTGTATGGTATCGTAGAAGGACACAACAAGGAGAAATTGGGAATGATTCACGATTTTAATTATGTTTGGGGAATGGTTCGTGATCTTAGGGCGACCAGTAGCACTATTGATAAGGTGGGTATTATTGAGGATTATTGTGCTGGTGGACGATCTGATCCATCTGCTGCTAATTTTACTAAAAAGATTCTACTCTATACTTATCATCCCGCTTGGCAGTATTTTGTTACGAGTGATAATCTTAAAAAGAAAAGTTCTCTCAGGGGCAAATCTTACAAGAATTTCTTTGATCTTCTGAATGACCTAAAGAATCGTGTTATAACTGGTCACGATGCTATCGGAGCAATACATACTTTTATCGATTCTTGTTCTGATAAGTCGAACATAGAAGAACTAGTTTACTGCATTATCGACAAAGATTTAAAAACCCGTGCTGGGGATAAGATTATTAATAAGGCTATTCCCGATCATATTCCAGAGTTTAGTGTTGCTCTTGCTGATAAGTATGAGCCTAAACTTGTAGACTGGAAAGACTCTTGGTTTGTCTCACGCAAACTAGACGGATTGAGATTGATTGCTGTTGTTGATGAGAATGGTAACTCCACTTTCTTTTCACGAACAGGCAAAGTATTTGATACTCTAGATATTATTTCTGGTGGTATTAAGGCTTTGGGTATTACTAATGTTGTATTTGATGGTGAACTATGTTTGGTAGATGATGATGGTAATGAAGATTTTCAGGGCATTATGAAAGAGATTAGAAAGAAAGACCATACTATTCCTAATCCATCATATAAGATGTTCGACATGATTAGCCATGACGAGTTTTATAGTAAGAAGGGAGAGAAGAATAAGACTTATAGCCACAGATACAATAATCTGAGAGAAGTTATGAAAGAAAATACTTGCGTTTGTCTTAGCGTATTAGGTCAAGAAAAAATTAAAGATGATGAACATTTTCAAGAATGGGTTAAAAAAGCAGCAGATTATGGCTGGGAAGGAATTATGCTACGAGCAGATGAGCCATATAAAGGTAAGCGTAGCAAAGATTTGCTAAAAGTTAAGAAATTTTTTGATGACGAATATGAAGTAGTTGATACTGAGATGGGGCCATTTCGTTATGTTAAAGATGGTGCAGAACATGAGGAGCCTATGCTTTCTTGCGTTATGATTCAGCATAAGGATCATACAGTTAGGGTTGGTAGTGGATTTAGTATTGAACAGCGTCAAGAATTCTACAAAAATCCTAAAAAGATTTTGGGTAAACAAATAACTGTACAATATTTTGAAGAGACCAATAACCAAGATGGAGGTATCTCTCTTAGATTCCCTACTTTCAAAATTCTGCATGGCAAACGCAGAGACACATAAAATTTTAGGTAAAATGTATGGTATTATCTATAGACAATTTTAATATCAACACACATTACGATGTTAAAGATAATCAGATATATAATAATCCAATATTTAAGATCAGTTATTGTATAACTTGTCACAACAGAACATGGCAGTTAAAACAAACTCTTGCTCATAATATTCTAGGTCTTAAAGACGATGAACAAATTGTTTTAGTTAATTATAGCAGTAACGATGGGCTAGACGAGTTTATAAAAACTAATCATATACAAAATATTGTAAACAACAAATTAAAATACATATATGTTTGTGATCAAAATTATTATAATTGCTCAATTGCTAAAAATATTGCTCATTATTTTGCAGATAGCGAATATGTAGTTAATTTAGACGGCGATAATTTTATAGATGAATTTAGAGCAACTATTGATTACACTATTGGTAACTTCAAAAATAACTTTATTCTTCATCTAGCCGTTTTGGAAAAAGATTTTCACGATTCCCATAAACAACTAAAAGGATACGAAGGAAGTTTTGGTAGAATTTGCTGTCATAAAGAAGATTTTATTTCTCTTGGAGGTTATAATGAAAGTTTTTTGCCAATAGCGTATCAAGATTCAGACTTGCTATTACGAGCAATAGCAAAAAAAATGAACTATATTAATATACCTATTAAAACCAAGTGTTTGAAAAATAATAAGAGCATAACCTATAAAACTAAAAACAACCATCAATATTCATGGATCGATTGTAAAAAAATTAACCAATTAATTTCAAATTATAATATCTCTAATAATAAACTAATAGCACCAAACATTATAAAAAATTTTAAGTGCTACTTTAATTTGCATAGTACGCCCGAAAGAATTACTTATAATAATACCAAGGATATAGTATCTGACTGGCAAATAATAGAGCAAACAGAACATACAGAACCATTAGAAATGCAAAATATTATAGAATTTTATAAATACAATGTATTAGACCAAGAATTTGATAGTAAATTTTATCAGACAAATTATCCTGAAACGATCAACTACTATCAGCCATTTTGTTTACAAAATAACGTACCTGAACAACAAAGATTATTTCATCATTATGTCTTATATGGTAAAAAATCTGGCTATCTCAAAAATTTAAAAGACTTTATTCAACAAAATCTTTCTGTATTAGATATGACCAAAATAGATACTGGGGATGTGGATCAAATTTATCCAGTATCCCCCGGTTATGTTGAGCAATATATGATACAAACACAAAATGGTAAGGACATTGCTGCTAAAAGTAAAATAGGCATAGTTTCCTTGGCGAGAAATTGTTCTAAAAATATTATTAAGTCTATAAAAAATATACAAAAAATAATATGTAAAGATTGGAGAATGATAATTTATGAGAATGATTCTATAGATAATACAAAAAATCTTTTACAAAGCGTTGAGGATAATAGAATACATACTATTAGTATAGACGATAATAGCTCCTATTTAATAGACAGATCGCAAACTAGAACAAACAATTTGGCAAGATATAGGAATTTCTGCATAGACTGGATTGATAAAAACTATTCAGATTGTGATTATGTTATTGTTTTAGATTTGGATGCTGATCTTGGTTTTTCTATAGAAGGAATTTATAATAGTATTAGTTGGTTAAGTTCACTAGACGATGCTGGTGGCATAGGATCGTACTCGCCTCTTTTGTCTATAGAAAATAGTAAAATTGTATTTGTTCACTATGATTCGTTTGCTGTTAGAATGAATGATTGGGAACCCATAGTCAATAACAAAGATATTCATAATCCTTGGTTTAAACACTGGCATCCTGTGGTTGGATCAAATCCTGTGCCTATTTATTCTTGTTTTGGGGGTTTGGCTGTTTATAAAACAAAAGCATTTCTTAAAGGAAGATACGACGGTAATTTAGGATCAGAACATATTGCATTTCATAAAAGCCTCAGAGATGAAGGATATAATATGTACTTAAATCCTAGTAGCCGATTTTTTCTATATACAAATCAATGATAAAAAAATATTTTGTAATATACGGAGAAAGAAACAGTGGAACTAATTATTTAGAAACCGTTCTGACTGGAAAATCTTATCATTTATCATATACGTCTTCTTGTTTTGAAACTATTGTAATTAATTCATCAATTGCAGAAATTTATAATGATAAATATGGACACAAACATTTTTTTGGATTTTATGATAAAATAATTAAGAACACAAGCAGTAATATTGTATTCGTTGGAATAGTTAGAAATCCTTATGATTGGATTATGGCTTTAAATAAATCCAAACACCATATTCCTCCAGACAATCAAAATATTGAAAGTTTTGTAAAAAATGAGTGGTATTCTATACAACACAACACAAAACACGTTGACTATGGTAGAGAATTCATGGATGACAGAGATTTTACAACTGGGCATCTTCTTGATAACTTATATGGTTATTCTAATCTACCAAAACGTTACAAAAATATATTTGATATGAGAAGTAAAAAACTTAGATATTTATTATATACAATGCCAACACTAGTAACTAATTATGAACTAATCAAGTATGAAGATTTTATAATGGATCCTACGAGTATACTTACTGAATGGTCTAAAAAATATAATCTTGAATTAAATTCAACATTCATGCCACCAACTAAAAAAGAAGCCTATCCAATACCAGAAGAAATTAAAAAAAGTATCAATGAGGGAGTAGACTGGGAAATAGACAATAAATTAGGATACTATATTAAGTAGGCGAGAACCTTTATGAGTGACGAAACTACAAATTACCAATTCTATACTGACGGATATACTGATGGCTACGCAAATAAAGAATATAATCCATATCGTCTATTAACAAAGGTAACACAAGAAAACGATATAGATATTATGATAAAAGAATATGCTAAAGGATATGAAACTGGTAAATTTAATGCTGAAATAGATGAAAAAAATTATGAATAAACAAGAAAAAAAACAACTCGTTGATTCATATCGCCATTGGTGGCACTCTATAGATTTTGGTGATGGTATAATTTCTCAAGGAGAAAAAAGCACCATTGTTCACGAAAGAGAAAAAACTCAATGGTTTCCAAGTGATTTTTTTAAAGACAAAAGAGTTTTAGACGTAGGAACATGGGATGGATATTATGCGTTTTACGCAGAACAGGCTGGGGCATCAGAGGTTATAGCGGTGGATAAATTTGTATGGGAAGGAACTAGGGGCAGATGTAAACTAGGATTTGATATTGCTAAACAAATTTTGAACTCTAAAGTTAAAGAACATGTCTTATATATTGAAGATATGACGCCTGAAATATTAGGAACATTTGATTCTATCATATTTACTGGAGTTTTTTATCATCTTCAAAATCCTTATTGTGCATTAGAAATATTGGATAAGCTATTAAATAATAATGGAAGAATAATTATAGAAACTACAATGCGAAATTTAGAAATTGATAAACCATTGATGGAATTTCATCCAAAAAAAACATTAAATAATGATCCAACTAATTTTTGGTCACCTAATACATTATGTTTAAGATTAATGTTTGAAGAAATTGGTAATTATGTTGTTGAGAAAATACACGAAGGAAAGCGTGGCATTATGATAGTAAAAAAGGGGATCACGATTTAAAAATCCCATCTATCAGATTCAAGTAGTGGCTCTTGACAAACCGATACCTGTAGTGTAGAATCGTAGCATCGTGCTATTAAACTTTTGGAGAAAGCCATGATTGTTGAGAACTCTGTTATTCCTGTTCAGAATAATACTTTGGATAAGACTAAGGCCGATATTTTCTTTGAGAATTTCCCTAAAGATAAGGTTGTTTCATACAAGGAATACTGGGAGAGTGTTCGTCCTCAGAATGCGGAGGATATTTTTCGTCGCTATCTCTTTGCCTATTGCTCTGTTCATACCACTTGGAAGGGTAATTGCTCAGGATATAATGCTATCAAGAATTTTAACGAGTGGATTGACAATAAAGAGACTCTGCTAAATAAACTCCACAAGAGCGGCGTTGGACTTCACAATAATCGCACCAACTATATTTGGGATTTTAGTGAGAAGTTTTGGGCTAATCCTAAAGACTTTTACTTTACATCTAAGAAGGGTCATGTTAAGAAGCGTGACAGTATTCTGAATAAGATTAGTGGGATTGGTCTTGCTAAGATTAGTTTTGCTCTTGAAATGATTCATCCTAATGAGGCTAGGGTATTGTGTTTGGATGTTCATATGCTTCGTCTGTATGATATGGAACATTTGAAGTATAATAAGAGTAAAAATGGATCAACTACCTATAAAAAGGCTGAACGCCATTGGATGGTGAATTGTGGAAAAAATAAAATCCCATCTTATATTGCCAGATGTGCTTATTGGGATAAGTTGCAGGGTAAAGAAGATTCTCGTTATTGGTCATTTTGTCTTGAATAAATTATATGGAGAAAGACTCCAACCTTCTGTGGATTTGTATTTTCCGCTGATTAGACAACAAATACTACTATGTCTCATATTATATTTTTGTCTTAAATCATATGCTCTACCAACAAAAATAGTTCCATTTTTATGATAGAATGTATGTATAGTAGGATTAATTAAATGAGTCTGTTCAGGTCTTTCTTTTATTTCATTTCGAATATCTACTAATAAGTATTGAATTAATAACAAACCAAAACCATATTTTTGTTTAGCATATTTGAAAGTAGCAGCAGTATTATTATTGAGCCAATAATTTTTTATATCTTGTTTTTGTTTTTTAGTTACATTTTTTGGTTCTTGTCCACCAGCATGATATGTAGAATTGTAGTATTGTTTTCGATTCAGTTTCGCCTTATCCAAAAATGATTGCTCAAGACTAATTAAATTATCCTTTGTACATTTTGCTTCAATATGGAATACAAAATTATTTTTGCCATATTTATTCCACGCTCTTTGAAGATAAATACAGTGATGAATTCCTTTATTTAAATTTTGCTCGTGATGTCTCCATCTGCGAATTATATCACAACTAGAGCCGATATAACTTTTTCCATTAATTTTATTTGATATTGAATATATTCCATGAATCTTATTATTCATATTGACTCCTTGCTAATCGTCTTTGAACATACTATAATAGGTAGTACACCAAAAGACTATTGGAGTTTTGTTCTAGAATGATAAATTATAAGTCTGTAAGATTTTTTCCTAGTTGGCAAACAGAAAACTCTACCCAAGTAGTTGGTCTTCTCAATATGTTAAACTATATTGTATCTATTAATCCTAATATAGAACATTATGTAGAAATAGGCTGCTATATTGGAGAATCCACAGCCTTGGTTTTGGGATTTCCTCAGATAAAAAATCTGCATTGTGTAGATGTATGGCCAGATTTAAATGTTAAAAATCTTTTTGATACTAGAATATCTACATCGGGTAAAAATCATGTTAAAATTCACCACACTTCTTCTAAAAAATTTGCAGAAACAGTCAACTACGAAATTGACGTTGTTTATATCGATGGAGATCATTCGTATAATTCTGTAAAACAAGACATATCTGTATGGTATCCAAAAATTAAAAAGGGTGGGTTTTTATGCGGTCATGATTATAATCAGGAATCTTGGCCCGACTGCAAAAGAGCAATAGACGAATTTATAAATAGCAATAATTTTCATTTACAAACTTTCTGTGATTGTAGTTGGTTAATTCAAAAGGTTTAAGATATTATGAGCGAGAATGGTAAAGGTTCTAAAAAAAGACCGCGATCAGTAAGTCAAGAAACATGGGACAAAAACTATGAAAGAATCTTCAGAAAAAGCAAAAATACTAAACATGGTAAAGTTCGAAAAAAATAAAACCACATTCATATTGTGTGATTGTAGGAGTGAGGTTCTGGTATTAGAACACGATATTGAATATGAAATAACAGAACTGTCAATATATGAGAATATGTCATCTTATGGTCATAAAATGTCATTTTGGCAGAAATTAAGGTATATTTATCAGGTTTTAATTCATAATCGCCCATACTCTGATCAAATTATTCTTAATAAAGACCAACTAAAAGATTTAGGTATGTTTATTAATGGGTGTATATAATACTGTCTCTTAATACTATCAAGGAGGCTACTATGATAATGAAAAATTATGTTGCTGATGAACTAGCAAATAAAGTATATCATCTAACTAAGGCTCTTAATCAGGCAGAGTCGATTATTAAAACTCTTGAAGTAGAGAATGATAATCTTAAAGAAACATTATCATTAATATATGATAGAGAAAATTCAGTAAACAACGACTTTTTAGTAGAGGTATAATATGGGTCGCCTAGCCAAAAATAGTCACGACAAAATGATATTCGGAGTTTGTGGAGGATTAGCCAAGGCCACGGGCATAGATTCATCACTAATAAGATTAGGATTTGTATTTGGAGCAATTTTTACAGGAAGTATTTTATTTTGGATTTATCTTCTACTTGGAATAGTTCTACCTATTGACGAATAATGATTTATTTTATCTCCGATACCCACTTTGGACACAAGAATATTGTGGGTTATTGCAAAAGACCATTTACTGATACTCACGAAATGAATAAGACCATTATTGATAATATCAATAGTGTTGTTAAGCCAAAGGATACTCTTTATTTTCTTGGAGATTTTT
>B570J29032_109958674_pt1 | contig 14276 bp, 16 predicted proteins | sample LakMenEpi16Nov12_FD_29032 | JGI IMG/M metagenome (IMG submission 29032)
ACTTCCCCTTTATTTTGTTACCATCACTGATAACGGTCCTAAACGTCCCCAATGGTGGGGTTTATTTTTCCTTAACTAAGATTAAACATCTTTTAAGGTATTCTTTTGCTCTTGAAGATGGGTCTTTGTGTGCCAACACTTTTTCAATGTCTTTAACAAGGTCTTCCCCGTGTTCATTTTCTTTATATAACTCAATAACTTTATCCATAGCTTTTTGACATTCATTATTTGTTTCATCAAAATAATTTTTGTTTCTAAAAGTGTTAATGTGGTTCATTAAGTTATAAGCCAAATGTTCACCAGAATCTTCAATACCATTGTGTAATCTCAAAGTTCTTAAAACATCTAAAGTATCAACCATTCCGTTAATACCACCATCACGTTTTAAAACACTTGAAGTGTAGTTACTAAAGTTATCCGATGGACCAACCATTGTATCTAAAGGGATTATGTTACCGGCAACACACCTTGGTTTTTGGTCTTGTTCTTTTTCTGAATCTTGTTCAATTAGATGTTTTCTAATTGATTGTTTAAGTTCTATTTCGTTGATTACTATTTTATTCATTTTTAATTTTCTATTATTAAATGTTGATTCCGTTGTTAATGTTTTATTGTGTAAATATATTGCATTATCATAAATGTTATTAACAAGACTTCCAAAATCTTTATTTCTATATTCTCCAGCATTATGATGTATCACATTTTTTAACGCAGTTAAAACAATTTTTTCGTCAATATTAAGTAATTTTGATATTTTTTCAGATAAAAATTTTAGATTTTCTTCTTTTAATTTAGATAATGATTCTTCATAATTATCATCCCAACTATTCAAATGATTTCTCATTAAATCCATCAAATCACTATATTCGTCTTGATTTCTAATACTGTTATCTTCATTCCCATTTGATTTTAAAAATTCAACAAAAGATGAATATATCCCCGGAATTTTTTTTGAATATGGTAAAAAATGTCTCATAACAACACTATCATTTTCATAAATTTTCATTTTTACCGGAAAATCATAAGTTCTTACATTTTTAAACGGATTTGAACTATCTGTGAAAATCATATCATTATTATAATGATGTAAATCAATGTATATTTGGTAATGGTCGTTGTTTTTTTTATATTTAATAACTAAGTTTTCAGGATGATTTGTTAATAAATCTATAATTGTTTTAAAAAGTAATTTATCTTTTACCGTTAATCCATATTTAAGTAATTGTTCTATAATTTTTAGAAATATTTTTTTACCAAATAATTTTATGGCTACTGATGCAGTAATAATACCCGCAGTATTAACCAATAAACTATGTAAATCCTCATTTATTTTTTTCATAACTAAAATTCTTTTATACTATAAATATAGTGATAAATAGAATTATTTAGTAACACTATCAATTAAGTTCTGTATTTTTTTTCTACCTTTATCACCGATAGGGATAGCGTTACCCCCTTCGTCAATCATAACGAATTTAATGTTTGTTCTCAAAACAATTACTTGATTACCGGTATATACGTTGTGAGCACGTGCCTCCATATATAAGGTAACGGATGTTGTTCCGATGGATGATGGTGAACCATAAATTTTTAATAGTTGCCCTTCTTTTGCGGGTTTCTCAAAAAAACATTTGTCAATAGATACTGTAACCATTCTTGGTGTGTCACATAATTGCATTGAATATCCCGCGGCGGCAGCGTCAATCCACGCGAGTAATTTTCCCCCGAAGAGGTTTCCGTGAAATCCTAAGTCGGATTTTTTAATTGGGTGTGTGTTTAATAATTCCATATGTTAAGTATAATAAAATTTTGGATATAAAACACATTAATTGATTATAAAAGTATTTATAGTTATGATAAGTGAGAAACAAGTAAAATTAATAAATAAAATTGCGTCTAAAGATACATTCAAATACACAGGTGAAATAATTCAAGGTGTTGACCAACCTGCGGATATTGATTATAAATTTACAATAACCGGTCATAAAAAACTGATGAGTGTTGGAGAATATTATGATTACCTATTACTTAAAGTTGTAATTACTGATGTTCACGACCCTGTAAGTAAATTAATATTTAAACCTGAACCAACGGATACAGGTAAAGCGGTTGCTAGAATGTTTGAGAGTCAATTATATAGATTTTACTCAAGTTTAAATCAAGAAATTATGGAATATCTGAAATATTTTAATGATTCCGGAGAAGAATTTGTAAGAACAACAATCGATGATTTAAGTTTTGATTTTAAAACCCCTGAAAACATAACAGAATCAAGAATGAGTAGATTAGCGATTAGAACAACGGTAACGGATATTGTTAATATATTAAAAAATGGTAAATCAGGAGAATTTAGATTACCTGATGTTGACGATGGTAGTGAATATAATTTCACAAATTTACCTTTTGGTTATTCACTTGATTTATATGTTGTAATAGATAATGATATTGAAAAATATGAAATGAACGGTCAAATCACGGAAAATGATGTAATTCAAATAATAGTTAAATTTAACCCAAAAACATTAAGAAGAAATTTTTATAATATAATAGGGGAATTGAATGATATTGTTGCACACGAGTTAGAACATTTATATCAATATTTTAGAGGTGAACACAAATTTAAAAAACAATCAAAGAAATCTTTTAAATATTACACAGAACCACAGGAGGTAGGTGCTCAAAGAATTGGGTTTAGAAGAGTTGCCAAATTAAGAAAATTACCATATAATGATGTAGTTAGAGATTGGTTTGAAACCCATAAAGAAATTCACGGATTAACAGACGATGAAATGGAAAAAGTAATAGAAATTATAATTAATGGATAATAGTGGACAAATAAGAGGTGTTATATCATATCTAACTAAACTAACACACACTATTGATGAATTTAGATTTAAATTTGTTAATGTTAGTATTAATTCTGTAACTAGAAATATGAAATCTCAACCTGAGATTCAATATGATTTAGATATTACCTCAAAAAAATCAGATATTCCTTATATATGGGATTTCTTCCATTGTAAGTCAAAACACATTATTGAAGAGGGTTGTGATATGGTTAGCGTTAGTTTTGGTGAGGTTTTTACTAATCTTAACGACATTTATTATGATGGTGTGAAAATACGTAAATATGGTGGGAATATCCCGGTATCATTTATTCAAAAAATATCTGATGAGATACAACATTTAGGACCAAAACAAATAAAAGGACACTTTTGGTGTGGTGGTGAAAAAAAACAACTAATTTTAAATATTACTTATAAACTTTCAGATGTTTATATTGACGATGGAATAACTACGGATGTTTCAGTTTATTGTCAGCAAGCATTAGTTAACGGGGAACTTTTGGAAAACATTCCTCAAGACCTTGCGGAAACTATTGTTGGATATATGACTGAAAGTGATGACCTTAGAATACCTTTAGATGGTATTGTTTGGGATGAAGTAACTAAATATATGGATTTAGAAGATTGTGAGTTATGGACACATACTTATACATATATTAGGAATATTGGAGATATTGAGATTGATGATTATAATTATGTTAATCAATCAACATTCTCAGGTAAAATGTGTGATTTTATTTCCGGAGATTATTAACCTTTAAATCTTTTGATTAATTTAATTATAATTTCTTTTAAGGTTGAACTTGAAATTGTGATAATTCCGTAGGATAATAATATTGTGACAATTTTATTAACATCCATAATTGAGAATTTACCTTCAGAAATTTGATGAATATAAGGTAATAACGGGATTAAAAACGCAAACCCTAATATATTACTTATTTTAAATAAAGTAATGTTAAGACTTTCCATAAATTCAAAAAACGTTTCATTCAATTCTTGTGTTTTAGAAAGAGTTACTTCAAACTCACGTTCTAAACCTTTATCTGTAATTTTATCTTTAATTCTCTCAATTAATTTTGGACTATTATAGAAGAATGTCGCAATTGCTCCGGTAAGTAATAAACTAATCTCAACATCATTCATAGACGGATATTTCCCTTCAAGGAAATCACCAACAGGTCCCATAAGACCACCGATAGACGCTCCGAATGTTAACAAGGCGGCTTTATCTCCACCCATAATTTCTTTAATTTGAGAGGTAATTAATTTACCCACATCACTATTTCGTTTTAAAATACTACCAAATTCACGTCCAATTGATTCGTTAAGTAACATTCTTTCTTGTGATTCGGTAATTAAAATATTCATTTCCATAATTATAAATACTTTAATTATATTTATTGTTATATAACATTTAAAAAAATATGAATCCAGAATTAAAAAAAGGTGATAGAATAACTCTACTATATATGAGAGATGAAAGTTCTATGTTTCCCGGTGATAGTGGGACAGTAACTAGTGTTGACGTAATCTTTGGTGATAAACAATACGGAGTAAAATGGGATAGTGGAAGTAAATTAGCCTTATTGGCGGATACCGACGCTTGGAAATTAGAAAAAAAACAAATTAAAGAAGATGAATTACAAAAAATGGATGTTCTATATAACAATATTGACGTATTTCGGTTTTTTAAGATGGGGTTTTTATACAAATACTTATTATTAGTTAGAAAGGCTAGTATTGTCAATATGTTTGGTGCGGGGGATTACCTATGGATGGGTAGAGAAAGAATTAAACACGAATTCAAATACAAAGATATCCCCAATGAAGAGGCTTTTGAAGAAATGTTAGATATGGCGGACCAAGCTCAAGCTGAAATGATTAATGGTGTGATTGATTATTTGGAAAGTGAGGGGATTGAAGAAGATATGTCAAGTATTAACAAATACTTAAAAAGATTTGCCACTAAAATAGTTCAGAACTATATGCACATCGGATAATTCAATAAACAAATATATTTATATACAAAACAAACAATATGAACGCATATTTTTTTAAAATGACAAACGAGGAAAGAGATAACATCCTTGACCAACATAAAGAGATTTATGATGGGTATGTAACAAGTTACGTACAACCAGAAAAAGAACAACCATTATATACACAAGACTTTGCTAATGATAAAAAAGGACTTAATGTGAATAATAGAGGTGAAGTATCTGCTTATAGTAATTTAAGAATAAATGAAATGAGACACGATGGTAAATCTACCGGATTATTTTCTGAAGAAGAACCAAAGGAAGGTCACATATCTCCGGGTAGTCAATTTGAACCTGAAGAATCTTTTGAATCTGAAGATAAAGATGATGAATACTATGTTTCATTAGGTGAACAATTAGATATGATTGGTGATGGTGATGATGATTTAGAACACGGAGTATTCGGACACGATGACGAAGATTATTCTGACGACGAATATCTACGTAGAAAATCGGGTGAAGGTAGATATTTTGACGATGAAGATGAATTTATGGATTATGATGGGGATGACGCATCAACTTGGCCGGGAGCTAATTACGGTGACGATGATAATGATGAGTTAGTATTTAACCTTGGTGATAAAATATTTGACGATGAGGATGATATTGATGATGAAGAGGTTGAAGGATTATTTGATAATTTAAGAGAATCGTTAGATATGTTTAAAAGATTTACAAAATATAACTAATATGAAAAAAGTAATTAAATTAAAAGAAAGTGATTTAATTAACATCATAAGACGTGTTATTAAAGAACAAGAGGTGGAAGAAGATAGATTAGATTTTGAAAAAATGTCAGATGAAGAATTACACTCATTACATCCACACATTAAAAAACACCCAAGACATTTTAAAAATTTCTCACCTACATCTGAATATTTAGGTTGGAAAGGTGAAGTGTCTAAAAGAAATATTTATAAGCAAAGAGGAAAATTCCACGACGCATTTGACAAATAAAAATAGATTACGATGGAAATTAAAGATTTAGAATCATTTTATATAAATGAATCGTCTCAAACTTTAGATGTTACATTTAGAATATTATCAGATAATGATGATGAAATTAGAGCTGACCAAATAGATTTATCCGAAACAAAAACATTCGGGTATAATTTTTCAAAAGACGATACCGATGATTTATGGGACGAAGATGACGATGAAGATTATTTTGACACCTACGGTGAAGAATTTGATATGGATGAAGAAGAAATGATATCATTTTTAAATGAGTATTATTTAATATATCCAAATAGATTACCAAATACACAATTATATTAAAAAAAATGAAAAAAATTATTTTAACTATTATTGCAGCTACTATGTTACTTAGTTGTAATTCAAAAACAAAAACAGAAACTGTAGAAGATATTAAATCTGATAAAATTGTTAAGTTACACCAAGGGTCTTTTGCCTTTTGTGGGGCATCAGCGGCGGTTCCTACGGGAAGAAAGATTGTTGTTCAAGGTGTGGTATATGATGAAGGATGTGCAATATGTCCTGTATTAGAAGGTCCATCTCTTTCTAATTTAGCAATGAAAGGTGAAAGTGGAACTTATGGAAAGTTCAATGTGGATAAAAACTTCCAAACACCTGATGGGACTAACAAAACCGTATGGTCTCTATTTTGGTATTATGATTCAAGTACAACTATACCACAATTTAATCCTGAAACTAAAAAGTGGGAATTATTACCACCTGTAAATCGTTCATTTGTAATTAATTTAGATTCTCCAAGTACAAGTGAAAGTAATATGTTCGCAATGCCGGGTGTAATTATTGATACAACTGATACAGGTATTGTGTTAGCTAAAGTATATGGACCACTTAATGAAGCAGCAGTTCCATTACGTAAAGCAGTTCCTGTTAAAAATGGACAGACTTCGGTTACCGCAGCTAAAGAAGGATTCCCTTATCCTGTTGGAACACCAATTCCGGTTGCTGAGTATAGTAAAGAACTTCAGAAAAAAGAAAAATAATAAATAACCCCTCCGTTAAGAGGGGTTTTTTTATGGTCCTACACGAGTTAATTGTAGTGTTACAATCTGATTTGGTCCTGAACTTGAATAAGGCCATAATCCGGTGGTTTGAAGGGTTATACTTTCAACACCATCATCAAGGATTTTAAACGTCCTAACACTCCCGTTAACCTGAAATTGGAGATAACCCAAGTCATATATGTTATTGTGTCCTACAATGGAGTAAAAATACTTTCTTTGCCAAGTTGTTGTTCCTCCACCGGTTTGTATTGGGTAAAATGATATAACACTATAATCTAAATGCCATCTTGTAAACCCTACTTGGATATCATCTAAAGGAAATATATCATATGTGTTAACATAATGTGAACCCGGATTATATATTGTTCCACTTAAGTTTGTGGTATTCTCCGTACTTACCACAGTAATCTTACTAATGACGTATTCACCACTTAACGATAATAATGTTGGTTCTTGATATACTTCACAAGAACTCATTGTTAACAAAGTCAACAATAATAATAGTAATTTCTTCATAGCAGTTTATTTTTACAAATATATTACTTTTTTATTGAATATCAAAATATTTATTACATATGAGAACAGATATTGATTATATTATTTCCTTAATGAAGGAATATACCCCAAAAACTGACGGTGAATTGGGTGAACAGGAATCCGCACCTGCGGCAGGAGGTGGTGGAGGTGGTAACACTAATGCTAGAGGTAGAAAATGGGAAACCGGACTAACAAGAGGTCCGGCTAATATGTTGGGGTTAAAAGGTGAAAAGTGGGGAACCGGATTATCTAGAGGTCACGCAAACCCTGTTCCTTAAGTTATCGTTATAATTACATTGGGGTTTCGTCAAACTTTTTTTCAAATTCGTCAAACATAGGAGTTAGATAATTATCTGCAAATTCACACATACTTAATAATTGTTCTGATGAATAAGATGTTTTATCTGACATATAATATATTTCAACATCTAAAATTATTTCACTATCAATTATTTGTTTCACACTTTTACAAGTTAGAGTTATTACCGATTCATTAATTTTATATTTCATAATCATTTATTTTATTTTACAAAGGTATTATTATTTTTTTTGATTAACAAACTATTTATAATAAAAATTAAATTAAAGATAAAACATAATTATGACCACAACTTACTCAATTAATGAGGGGAACTACGCTCTAAACAGGGTTCTTCTTATGATGCAATACGAATTGGGTAAAACATTGGATGAACAAAAAATACCTACTGATAAGGATATAAAAAAATTTAAAGATAATGAGCGTTACAATAACACTCAAAAATTTGTAGATAATACGGCAGTTTCATTTCGAGGACCTGATGGTAAACAAATATCGACAGCAACATTCCCAAAAGTTAATTTATCTAATGAACAATTAATATCCGGTATTGAAAAAATTTGGGTTAACTGGGACCACGACACCTCCGGTTATGTTGAAATAGGGTTAACAGGTGCTGGGTTTTTATTAGCTCTAACAGGTGTTGGAGCACCTTTAGGAGCGGTCTTAATCGCTGCGGGTACGGCTGTGGGTATTGCTGACGCGATAAAATATTATGATGAAAATAATCCTTACATGGGAACTATGATGTTAGCGTTACAGTTAATACCGGGTGGGGAGTTGGTAGGTATTTTAGCAAAAAATTCTGCGAAATTTGCCAAATATTACCCTAAATTTGTTAAAATTATTGAGAAATTAAGTAAAAATAAAGTAATAACTGATGTTGAAGGTAAAATTTTTGAATGGGGTACTAAACTATTTAATAAACACTTACCTACAATAGCTAAATTACTTAGAAAACATTCGTTTAAAGCATTATCATTAAAATTAAAAAGAGAAAAATCATCAATTGTTTTACGGACAATTGTAAGCCTTTTACATTTTGGATTAAAAAAGACCCCTTCTTTTATAGGAAATTTAATTATTAAGATAGGTAGAGTATCAATTACGGTCGACCAATTATGGACGTTAATGTCAACACCTGACAGTTGGAGAGAAAAAATGAGAGACAAAGGTGAATTTTCTAAAATTTTAGATATGTTATACGATGGAACATTAACTGATTCTGTCAAAGAAGGTTTATGGATTGTATGGCAAAAAATATTAGGTAATGACGTTAATGAAGATATTAATGAGGAGTTAATAAACGAAATGGAATCTCAAATGGATAAATATGATGAAAATTTTGAATTATCAAAAATTCCAATTAGTGATAAGGTCATACCAAATAGATGGGAAAAAATTAATAAAACAAATAACCAACCCGTAAAAACTACATCAGTTACTTTTAACGATGTGATTAAAGGAACTCAAACAATTAAAAAAGGAGATAAAGGGAATGTTGTTAGAGAAATACAAAATATGTTATCTTCAATAGGATATTATTTAGGTGATTCCGGAAAACAAACCAACGGAGTTGATGGAGATTTTGGAACATCAACAGAAACTGTAGTTAAATATTTTCAAATAGAAAATAACTTAAACGAAACTGGTGTGGTTGATAAGATAACCGCTAATAAGTTAAAAGAAAAATATGATGAAAGATAAAAAAATATTAACTGAAATAAATCGTATCAAAGAAATAATGGGTGTTCGTTTATTAACTGAACAACCACAGGTATTTGATAATATACTTACGTCTTTAGTTAAATTATCTAAAGGAGGGTTAAAATCAAAAATTACCAAATTAATGAGTAAACCAAATATAAGTGGTGTTGAATTTAGAAATTTGATTGACGAAATTAAACTTATGAGAAACGTTGATAGTGGTTTAATTACGTTAATTAATAAATTTGAAAAAAGTATTGTAGATAAGGCTTCATCTACTAAGTATTCAAATCACATAACAAAAAGATTATCTGATGGTGCTACCGAATCTGAAATAACAAATGAAATACTATCTGATTTAAACTCGGTTTATGGTGACTTTATTAACGCTAAAATATTAGATGATTTTAAATTAAAACTATCTAAAAAAATTGATACTATACAACAAAAAATTAATCCACCTGAACCAGTACCTCCAACACCACCACCTCCACCAAACCCTAGTCCAATTAATAATAATAGTATTCCTAATATTGAAAAAACTTGGAACGAAGTTACTGATTCAATACCGGATGAAACAATAAATAAAATAAGTGGAAGATATGGGAAACGATGGTCGTCAATATTAGAACGACTAAAAACTACTGTATCGGTACCGTTTAAAACTAGTTTACGATTACAAAATGAAATTATTGAAGATTTTGGTATTTGGAAATTGGCGAAACCAAATGAAAAACCTATTATTAAAAATAAAATTATAGCCAAATTAAAGTCGTTAGAAACTTCTCAAAATAATATTTTAGAGGCTACTAATTCATGGATAGAAAAAGAAATAAGACCTAAAGCGGCGACAGACCCTTTAATTCGTGAATTTTATAACAAAATAAAAAATAAAGAAGGGTGGGGTAAAATAAAAATGTTAGAAAATGTTTATAATTCTATAAACATTGCTATGAAAGATATTTTGGATAATGGAAAAAACTTGAACAAGGCTTATTTAAAAGTTTTAGTTAAACCTGTTACTATACCGATAAATATTATGTCAGCTATCGTCAATAAAATTTGGGGTAAAAATTTAAACATGTTAGGTAAATTAACTCCGGAACAAGTTACGGCTTTTAAAAATTGGTTTTTAACAACAAATCCTGCTGGTGTAAAAGGTGTGAGATTAGCGTTTAAAGATAATGGAATAATAGGGGGTATGACTTATGTAGGTTTCCAAGCGTTATATAGATATCTTTGGGTTTCTACTATGATTGGGATTTTTAGAACTGTAGGGGCTTTAGCAACTGAAGGTATTGATTTAGTTGCTGACACCGAAATGTCTGATAATAAAATACTTAATTTTCTTTTTGGTACTAAAGATTTTGATGAATTAAATAAAAAATTTAAAGAAGACCCTAACAAGTCAGATTATGAATACGCGGAAACTCTATTAGAAATGATGGTTAAACAAAGTGAACCTTTTAGACAATGGGTAGGAATGTGGCCGTTAGGTAAAGTTATTCAAGTAGTTAGGGAGGCAATTAAAGCAACTCAAAATGGTACTCTTGATGAAGAAGTGAAAAAACTTGAAGAAGAAGCTAAAACATCTGAAAAAGAATTAGAGCAAGCGACAGGTAAATCAGTTGAAGAAATTTTAGATAATAAACCAATACCGGCACCGAAAGATAATGATACCATTATAACTCCGGACCAAGAGAAAAAAGCTAACGACTCAAATTATTAATTATGGCATTAGATAGACAACAACTTTATATAAAATTCAAAAATAAAGCTAAAAAGGACGGAAAGGAAACGGAATTCAAATCAAATTATCCTGATATGAATACTTGGGTACGTATTAGATTTAAAAATGAAGAAAATACAGAAATTACTTTTAATAAGTCAAAAACTAATAATATCATTACAAATGATTGGACTATTAAACAATTTTATCAAAAATATGCGTGTGATTTAACTTGGGCAAAATCAACACAATATTGTGGTGGTAGTGGTGAAACTCCTACACCAACAGATTTAGAAACAATTACTAATACAGAGATATTAGATAAAATAAAAACAGGTGGTAAAGAGTTTTGGGATAAAATTAAAATTGGAATTCCGTCAATAATTGTGAGAGCCGGTAAATATGTTTACGATAAAAGTCAAGATTTAGAAAAATGGTGGGAAAAATATAAAAAAGAACATAGTGGTGGCTCAACTAATAATGGTGGTGGTGGAACATCATCATCTACAGATTGGTTAAAAGACCCAACAGGTAGTAAGATGTATGTTTATCAACTTAATAAAGATTGTAAATGGTTGGCTAAAAGAGTTAGTTCAGGAAAAATATTTAATATTAGTGATATTCCAAAATATGATAGTTCAGTTCAAATATTGAATAAGGCTTTCCCTGATTTAATTAAAAATTGTAATTCATCGAGCACTGGTACTACAACAGCCTCCACTGTTATTAATACTGTAGACGCTGACACAACACCTGCGAACTTACCGGAATGGGCAAATTGTTTAAGAGTGATAAAAAATCTTAGTTTATCTAAAGACAGTAAAGGAGAAGAAGTTGTTATAGGACCTTTTGATAAAGATTTAGGTTATTTTTGGAAAGATATGACATTCTTGTATGTTTCTAAAGATGGAACCAAAGTATACGGTAAATGGTCTTGTAAAGATAATGTATTAGTTATTAATACAGACGATGGTGAAGTGTGGATGTCAGGTTCAGGATGGAAAAAAGTTCAAGATAAATCAGAACTTCCGGATAAAAATTTTGACCCAACTTGGGTAGACGGAGATGATTTTTCATCATCAAGTGATGCGACATCCTCAAGTGATAAACAATCTCATCAAATAAAAAATCCTTTTTCATCTATGAAAACAGATTTCCCGGAATTTAAAGGTTTTGATAAAAATAAACCTATTAGTTTAAATCAAAATGAATCAACTATGGATAAATTAGAAAATATAATTAGTGAGGTTAACACTCTTATTACAGAACAAACACAACAAATTATCCAAGCACCTAAGGATGAATTAGATATATTACAAACAAGTCCATTTTTAAAAGATAAAGGGATTTTAACAGCGTTATGTAGAACTAATAACGGGACATCAAAACCGGTTAACGTTAATGGTAAAATCTATTATGCGGCTAAAAAGTCGTTTAAAAAAGGTGATACAACAACCCCATATTATTTAACATATGATGGTATGATTTTAAAGGGTGGTGATTGTAGATTCTCATACGCTTTGAATGATAAGGGAAGTCCAATGAAGATTGCGGGAATGACATTCTTTGATTTAGATTTACAGTATACGGACATCTTAATGAAGTTTGGTATTGACCCTAAAAATTACGATACTGACCCATATTTTTTAATTAATAATATTAGTTTAGATTTAAAAAAACTTGTTGAACAAGGTGCTGTGTCAACAGTATTTAAAAGTTGGAATGATATGTTAAGATATTATCATCCAAATGATTATGCGACTTTTGCTTTAGTTCCTCTTTCAGGTGGGTCATTAAATCCCCCAACTAATAGAGGTCAATTAGCTCAATATATGCCAATTAATGGTAGAAATTATGGTTTAAATTATAACGACAAAGATGTTCAAATTTTATTTCCAAGTAACAAAGCACCGGTAATTTCAGGTGGTGAAAATCAAGAATTTACAAAAGCGGATTGTGATGCAGCAATAATAGGTTATTTATCGGGAGCAATTAGATATCAGACTCGACAAGATAAGAGTGATAACAAAACAATTAATAGTGCTGAAAATAGAGAATTTATTAAAGGTTGTGACGGTTCAGGTGTATACCAAGACCTTGTAATTACTCCTGACCAATTACCAAAGGTTAAAAAAGACAATAAAGTATTTAATTTTTGGAGAGGTGATACTTTAAACATTAAGAATGTATATAAATTATTATCGGGTAAGGATAATAATTTACCGGCAGGTAAGAATCCTTATTTACCGTTTATTATTGATAGAACAAGAAACGAATCTAAAACAAAATTAGATAATTTGATTAAAGAAAATTTACAAAAATTGTCTGAAGAAAAGAATAATAATTTATTATCCGAAACTAAGATTATCCAAACAAGAACTAAAATCTTAACGGAAAATAGAATTCTTAAATTTAAACAACCAAGAGAAAAATTCTTCAATGAAATTATATCGGAGGCTATTTATCTTAAATCTCAAGGTTTTGATAAACAAATTATCAAAGAAGAATTTTGGGGAACGTTAAAAGGATTATTTGGGAAAGAAGGTTCTGAAGCAATATTCAAAACATTCAAAGAATATATGGGTAAATGGTTAGTAGGAAAATTAACGTCAGACAAACCAAATGGTTGGATGGCAACTAGTATTACTAAATCTGTTAATGAGATTCACAATGAGGACCTTGATAAGATTATTGATTGTGAGTTTATTACTAAAAAAGTGTCTCAATCAATCATTACTAACCTTATTGATAAAATAGGTAAAGACAACGAAGTTGGTGGTAGTATATCAAGTGTTGTTAAAAATGGTTTATCAGGTTCAATTGATAAAGAACAGTTGAGAAGAGATATTGAAAAAGGTGTGTCAAAACAAGTTTGTCCTTCATTAGGAGAACTTTCTAAGAAATTAGAAGATAAGGCACACGAAATGAAAACAAAGGCAGTACAAGCCTAATTGTACCTCCGGAGTAGATTCCGGACGGGATTAACCATCTAAAAGAAAGGGGAAAATTCTGTATCTAGCGAAAAGGTGTCATTTGACACCTTTTTGTTTTTTATTTATACTTATAAAAAAAAAGATTATGTGGGTAATAGTAAAAATG
>B570J29032_109958670_pt1 | contig 14230 bp, 11 predicted proteins | sample LakMenEpi16Nov12_FD_29032 | JGI IMG/M metagenome (IMG submission 29032)
AATTTTAATTGTCGGAGCCTTAATATGTATTCTATCTTTTATGTTAGATTACATTTATTTTTCCAAACACGACGTTTGGAACTTTGCTAACAACGATATTTTATTTGATGAACTAACAAATTACATACCTAGGCAATTTAACTGTCGGGTATTCTTTTGCGGTTTTGCGTTAATGTTAAGCAGTATTATTTGGGCTATTTACAACGACTTTAATTTAAAATCAAACAACCATGAAAAAAAATGATTATTTGCTAATAGGCTTTACAGTAGGGTTCAGCCTATTATTTTACAAACAAAATGCCGGATTAAATTTTTTAATTTTCAGCCTTCTATTCATCATCTTAAGCTGGATAAGAAATAAAAAACTGTTTCATGATAAAAAAATAATTGGACCACTTCTTGCATTAATTATTTCTGCTATATCCGTCATACTAACCAACAGTTCACTGAGCATTATTGCAAATTGTTTGGCTTTACTTTATTATGCTGCTATTGTTTTAAATGCTAAAAATTCTATAGTTGTTTCATTATTTGCATCTGCTATTTCAGTTGCAGGTTCCTATGTTTTTGTAATATTGGATGCAATAACGCGAAGCAAAACTAAACAAGGCCAAACTAAACCCGGTAATAATTTTAAATTGATAATGACCAGCATTGTTATAATTTTAATCATTTTATTCTATGTTGTTTATAGAGCTTCTAATCCTTTGTTTGCAACAAACACCAGCTGGATTAATTTAGATTTTATTAGCTTTTCCTGGATTTGTTTTACTTTGTTCGGATTTTTAATTTGTTACGGATTACTCTATGTAAAGCAGTTTCAATCGATTAACGAGTGGGAGGGAGGCTTAAATAATAACCTAACCAAACAACCTTTAAAAGAAGAAAATTATGCCATTGAAATAAAAGCAGGCTTGGCGCTTTTTAGTTTCTTAAATTTATTTTTATTGGTTTTAAATGTTGGAGATATATGCAGTTTTATGTTGAAAAATGCATTGCCTAAAGGTATTAGTCACTCTGATTTTGTTCACAATGGTGTTGGCATGATTATTTTATCAATTGTGATGGCGTGTTCCATAATATTGTATTTATTCAGATTCAATATTCAAGCCAATCAATTATCTAAACCATTAATAGCATTAGTTATACTTTGGATTGTACAAAGCTTAGTTATGATTACATCTACATGCTTAAGAAATCAGATATACATTGCTTCATATAACTTAACTTATAAACGTATTGGTGTATACGTATGGTTGTTTCTCGCTATTGTAGGTTTGGTTTTAATGATAATTAAAGTCCGAAAAAATAAAACAAATTGGTATTTGGTTAAAATGAATAGCTTGATTTGGTTTTACGCTTTAATTATCTCATCATTAGTAAATTGGGATAAGGTAATTACAAACTATAATTTATCTTGTAAATCCTATTTCGAGGTTGATTATTATTATTTGTTTTCATTATCTAATAGTAATTTAACAGAACTCATTAATGTAACCAAAAATAAAAACTTCAAACTTTTAAACCATCGGTTATTAAATTCTAACAAGTACAGACATTCTTATGAGTATCAACAATCTTATACGGAATTGATTCATGATAAAATATTTTACTACGTATTAAGTCATCGTAATACTTGGCAAAGCTTAAATTATGTTCAACACAACAACGACAAAAAAATTAACCATCAATTATTAAACTAGTTATGACATTAAATAAATTAACCCCAACCTTTAAACTATTCCTATTCTGTGTAGCATTGGTTTTTACTCGCATGTTAAAAACCCACCAACTTTCCTATCTATTTTTGTTTTGGAATTTGTTTCTCGCCTTTTTACCGCTTTGGTTTATCAATCGTGCAAATAATTCCACCAATCAATACATTAAATGGGTTTTAGTTGGTTTGTCCTTGTTGTTTTTGCCAAATGCACCATATGTATTAACGGATTTATTCCATTTACATAAGTCAAAAGTGGTGCCAATGTGGTACGATTTAATATTGATTGTAAGCTTTGCTTTATTAAGTTTGATCTACTTTGTTCAGGCCACTCATTTTATTTTCGGAACAATAAAACTGCATGTAAAACCCTATTTAACTGAGCCTATTAAGTTCCTGGTTTTCATGTCATGTGGCTACGGTATATACTTAGGAAGGTACTTGCGATTTAATAGCTGGGATTTGATAACAGATCCATTAATACTCGCTAACGGAATAATTAACTCGCTTTTTAACAATAATGCTTACAAAGAAACCTATGCAATAACTTTTGTATTTGGTATTTTTTTATATTTATTATTTGAACTTTTCTCGGTAATGAGGAAAAATACAATAAATGAAACATTTTATAACCAATAGACTTAAAGCATTCCGGTTTGCATTTGAGGGTTTATACGCAGGCCTTAGAAATGAAACGCATTTAAAAATTCATTTAATTGCCTGCATTCTAGTTACAATTTTTGGATTTTATTTACAACTCAAACCTTTTGAATGGATTGCAATATTAAGTTCTTGTGCCTTGGTTATTTCGGCAGAGCTTTTTAACAGCGCTATTGAAGGCTTATGTAACATTGTTGAACCTAAAATCAATCCAAAGATTAAGTATATAAAAGATGTTTGTGCAGCGGCTGTTCTTGTATTATCTATTTTAAGTTTGATTGTGGCCGGTATTATATTTATTCCATATTTAATAAACTAATGTGCCTAAAAAAGTTAATTTATTTTCAGCCAGGTTTAAGGAAATGCAAATGAACTGGTAATTGGAAAATGGTCAGTAAAGGTTTCGCTGCACCTTTCATACTTCACACAATTAAGTTTATCATTATGTAAAATATAATCTATTCGGAATTGTGGCCATTTACCAGCGTAGGTTCGCCCCAAACCGTTACCTTTTTCAATGAATGAATCCTTTAAATCTTTAGTAAGAATACGGTAAGCGTATGAAGCGGCAGTATCATTAAAGTCACCACAAAGAATTATTTTGTAAGGACATTTTTTCATATGATCTGCGATCAACTTTGCTTGAACTGTTCGTTTCAGAAAGGCCCTTTTTAACCTCCTTAAAATAGATTTGCTATGCCCAAATTCATCTTCAGCATTTTTTTCTGAAACAACTTCCTCGAAAAATTTTGTATCTTCCTTTGAAAAACTGATTGATTGAAGATGAATATTATATACTCTAATTGTATCTTTATTTATGATCACATCACTGTAAATACACAAATTATTTAAAGCCGTTTTAAATTCAACTTTACCCTGATTTATTATTTTATATTTACTAAAAGTGGCAACACCCCAATGATCTTTTTCTCTTAGTGTTACAGTAAATTCGGCATGATGATAGTTTGTTTTTAAGAGTTTTTTAATTGTATCTATATTATTAAAATCACCTTGCTCTTCGGAGGTATAAAATTCTTGCAAACACAAAATGTCAGGATTGATCTCCGCTAATTGAGTTAAAATTTTTTGTCGGTTTTGTTTGTTTTTTTTCCAATCATATAAATCAAACAACATACTGTTGTAAGAAGTAATCTTAAATACTTTTTGCTCAGTTGATGATGGTACTGTTATTTGAAGATACCTGTATGCTGTTGGCAAGCTCATCAACATGGCAATTAATCCAAAAATAATAGTTCGCTTAAACTGAATTAACCAATAAATTGAAAAAATAAAGTTAATTAGAAAAATTACAGGAAATGCCAATCCAAAAAATGCCGGTATCCAAAATACCATAGGAGAAATGTAAGCAGCGGCTATAGCAATAATTTGAGAAACAATTACGATGTAATGCAGCCAAAGTATTATTCTGTTAAACAAGGATAACTTCTGATCTTGTTTAACCTGAACCATTTTACGCAGTTCGCTAAACCTTATATTCGAAATACCGGAGATAGTTTAATGTTTTGTTAACTGAATGGCTTCCTCTATGATTTGGTAATTACTGAGTATATCTGCCTTACCATCAATAAATGCAACATCATGTTCAAAATGTGCACTTGGTAAACCATCAGCCGTAATAATTGTCCAACCGTCTTTAAGATGTTTTATTTCTTTTCTGCCCATATTAATCATGGGTTCAATTGCTATTACCATACCTTCTTTAAGTTTAGGCCCATCTGTTTTTTTACCATAATTTGGTACTTCAGGTTCTTCGTGTAAGTTTTTACCTAGTCCATGTCCTATTAATTCTCTAACCACACCATAACCATGTTTTTCTGCATGTTGTTGAATGGCATGACTAATGTCGCCAATACGATTTCCGGTTATCATTTGCTCAATACCCTTGTATAAACTTTCTTTTGTTACATCTATTAATTTTTGTGTAGCCGGAGAAATTTCACCAACAGCAAAGGTATAAGCATGATCACCAACATATCCATTTAGTTTTACACCACAATCAATGGAAGCAATGTCACCATTTTTTAGTGGAATATTCCCAGGAATTCCGTGAACAACTGCTTCATTAATACTAAAACACAAGGTTGCCGGAAAATCAGGGACACCTCTACCTCCTTTATAGCCTTTAAAAACAGGAATTGCGCCATGATCGCGAACAAATTCTTCCGCTAATTTATCAAGGTGAATAGGTGTTACACCCGGTTTGACCATAGGCGCGAGCATAGCCAAAGTTTTTGATACGAGTTGGGCTGCAGCTCGCATTATTTCAATCTCTTCACGGGTTTTTAAAAAAATCATTTTCTACCAAATATTTTTTTTAGGATTGAATTTCCTCCTTTATTGTAATTGTGGTGCGCTGATGGATTTTTAAACTGATGCACAAAGTCACCGCTCTCAGGATGCAGGGTTTGCCATATTTCACTCCAACCTAAAAATCCACCCACATTTCTGTCATCAATAAAAATATCAGCATTTAATTTCCTTGCTGTATTGTGATCATAAACTTCTTCAGGATAGTTCTTATTAACTGCATAAAATTCTATACCATTCTTTTTGCAATATTCAACGGCTTCAGTTAAATGGGGGCCCACACGAAATGTCCATAAAATTAATTTATGACCTTTTTGCTGAAGTGCTTTTAACGTTGCAAAAGCAAAAAGCATTTCGCGACCAATTTCAGGGTATTTATGTTCAACAATTGTACCGTCAAAATCAACTGCTATTACTTTACTATTTTCTCCGATAAAATTTTGCATCTACAGGTTCTGTGCTTTTAATACATTTAAATTAGAATCCAATTCATACAATCGAGGTTGAGCAGTACCAATTTCAAATTGTAGAATTTGTTCCGGGGTCATTTTTTCCAAATACATGATTAAGGCTCTAAGGCTATTACCATGAGCGGCAATAACAACATTCTTATTTTCCTTTAATTTTGGTGCAATTTCTTTTTCGAAATAAGGTATAACTCTTGCGGCTGTGTCCTTTAAACTTTCGCCATTAGGAGGGGCGATATCATAACTTCTTCTCCAGATTTTTACCTGTTCTTCTCCAAATTTATTGACGGTTTCTGTTTTATCTAAACCTTGTAAATCACCATACATTCTCTCGTTCAAAGCTTCATTGAACAATGGTTGTATACTTGGATGGTTTGCAGATTCTAATGCAATAAGCAATGTATTTTGTGCCCGTTGTAAATTTGAGGCATACGCAAAATCAAAATGATAGCCTTCAATTTTTAATCCGGCATGTTTCGCTTCTTCAATTCCTTTTTCTGTTAAAGGAACGTCTACCCATCCTGTAAATTTGTTTTCTAAATTCCACTGACTTTGTCCGTGACGAAAAATAACTAACTGTGCCATAATAATAGAGCCTAAAGATACAAAATTATACAAAAAAAACTTTTAAATTAATTTAAACCTTTCTGTTTAAAGCCGGAAGAAAGAATTACAATATTTAATTGACCCGGGTGCAAGGATTCAACAGAGCTGAATAAACAATCAACATTCGAAGCATCAAACTTTAATTTTTCAATATTATAGGCAAAACTAGGAATCAGTTTTTTTTCTGACACAGGTTGAAAAGGTTTGATTTGTAAAGTTTCTGCGGCATCCAATTCATATAACTTGTATTTTTTGATAATTGCAATCAGGTCTTCAGAGTAGGTTTTATGTGTTGCATAACCAAACTTCTTCAAACCATAACACCATGCCTCATAATTAGTTATGCCAAGATAAAACAAACCTATATACCTTGGTCTTGATTTAATAAACCTGCTATGATCAACGTAGGAAATTCTGTAATCTGCGTATTTTCTGAAGCACTCATTTAACGAATCATCCGTTTTTCTTACAGTATCACCATTCCACTCTAGGTGACATTTAATACCAAAATGATTGTTAGATTTTTTAGCCAAATCGCTATGACCTGCATTACTTTCCAAAATGGCTTGAGCTAAAGTTATACTAGCCGGAATTTGGTAATTAATCATTTGTTCAATTGCAATACCTTTGTTTTTTGTAATGTATTGTTTAACAAGACTGTCATTTTGTGCTTGAGCAGTAAATCCAATAAATACAATTAATAAGTAGCTTTTATTAAGGATAAACGGTATTGAAAATTGCCGACGAAACATGTATATTTACAAAAATAACCCATTCAAATGGTCATAAAGTTTTTGAAAAATTATTCTATTAACATTGCTATCTTAAAAAAATGAAACAAATATTACTTTTAGGTTCACTTATAATAAATAATATGGTAGTTGCACAAAGCGACTTCAAATTAGCCCCACCCATTACCAAAAAAGAAATGGTAATGGATACTTATTTTGAAACTTTTAAGGTAGAAGATCCATACCGATGGTTAGAGGATGACCGAAGCAGCGCTACTGAAGCCTGGGTAAAGGAACAAAACAGGTATACTGAAAAATACCTTAATCAATTTGCCAGCAGAGAAAAAATTAAAACCAGACTGAAAGAGGTCTGGAATTATAGTCGTCAAGGTGTAACCTACAAAAAAGGCAATTTGTATTTTTGCTCAAAAAATAACGGACTTCAAAATCAAAGTGTATTGTATATTAAAAAGAGCATTTCGGATGAAGGTACTGTTTTATTAGACCCAAACACTTTATCCGCCGACGGTACGGTAGCATTAAGTGGTACCTCAGTTTCAAATGACGGAAAATTATTGGCATATGGGATTAGTAAAGCCGGTAGCGACTGGGTGGAAATTCATTTTAAAGACATTGCAACCAAGAAAGATTTACCTGATGTAATAAAATGGGTAAAATTCAGCGGAATGAGTTGGTGCGGAAAAACCTTGTATTATAGCAGATACGACGAACCAAGCGGTAGTGCATTAACACAAAAAAATCAATTTCATAAAGTCTATGCGCACACTATCGGTACCCCTCAATCTAAAGATGTCTTTATATATGGAGATAAGGAACATCCAAATTATAACTTCTCAGCCTCGGTAACAGAGGATGAAAAACACCTTTGCATTTATACCTCCGAATCTACAAGTGGCGAAAAATTAATGATAAAGGAATTAAATAATCCCAAGTCTAATTTCGTTCCGATTATAAATGACTTTACAAGTGATTTAAGTCTCATCGGAAATATTGGCCCTAAATTTTATTTGTTAACCAACAGAAGTGCGCCAATGTACAGATTAGTTAGTTTTACATTAGATAAAGCTAATGAAGATGTTTGGGAAACAATAATACCACAAAGTAATAGTTTATTGGAGAGCGTAACGTTTTGTAACCAGCAATTGTTAGTGAGTTATTTAAGTAATGTAAGTTCAAAATTGTTTTCATATGATTTAACAGGTAAAAAAATCAATGAAATTCAATTACCGGGTCTATGCAAGATTAACGGGCTTAATTCTAATCTGAAGGATAATTTTGCAACATATAGTATTTCCCAATTCATTTCACCCGACCAAGTTATGTACCTCGATGGTAAAACCATGGAATCGAAAGTATTATTTAAACCTAATTGTAATTTTAAAAGTGAAGATTACATCACTGAACAATTATTTTTTGAAAGTAAAGACGGAACTAAAATCCCAATGTTTATAACAAGAAAAAAGAATTTGCAGCTTAACGAAAATACACCTGCCTTTGTTTATGGTTATGGTGGTTTTAATATTTCTGTTACACCAGGCTTTGGAATTGATAAAACGGTGTTTTTAGAAAATAATGGCATTTATGTGGTGATTAACATGAGAGGTGGGGGAGAGTATGGCGAGGAGTGGCATAAATCCGGCATAAAGTGCAGAAAACAAAATGTATTTGACGATTTTTGTGCAGGCATTGATTTCTTAGTTTCAAAAAAATATACTTCTTATAATAAAGTTGCCATTCATGGTAGAAGTAATGGTGGTTTGTTAATTGGAGCCGTAATGACCCAAAGGCCGGATATTTGCAAAGTGGCTCTACCAACTGTTGGCGTATTAGATATGTTACGCTTTCATTTATTCACTATTGGCAGGGCATGGAGTGTTGATTATGGCAACAGTGAATCAAAAGAAGAATTTAATTGCTTAATAAAATATTCTCCTTTACATAATGTGGCGCCTAACCGCTACCCGGCAACAATGGTGTTAACAGGCGACCATGATGATAGAGTGGTTCCTGCACATTCATTCAAATTTGCTGCCACTTTACAGGAAAAAAATTTAAGTAATAATCCAATGCTAATTAGAATAGATGTTAATGCTGGCCATGGAGCCGGCAAACCAACAGCTAAACAAATCGACGAATTTGGAGACATGTGGTCGTTCGTGTTTAATTATTTAGACATAAAATATTAACTTAGTAAAAATTAATCCATGAAAAAATTAATCATCCTTATTGTTTTAATCGCTTTTAATAACACAATTGCACAAGTTCAAAAATATCACCAGGTAAAAATTACGGGTGATGGTAGCTTAACTAAAAAACTTTTGCAATTAGGGATAACAATCGATCACAGCGAATCATCAGAAACTGAAGTCATCGCTGAAATAAGTGAGTCAGAAGTAAACAAGTTGAAAGAACACCAAATCCAGCACCAAATTTTAATTTATGACATGGCTAAGTTTTATGAAATGCGCAATCAGGCTTCTAAATCCTTGGCAGCTGGCGTTTGTAATGCACCGCCTATAACTAAACCAACTAATTTTCATTTAGGCAGTATGGGTGGTTATTTCACCTTTGTGGAGATGCAGCAAATTTTAGATAGTATGCAACTACTTTATCCGAACCTGATTACAGTTAAGCAAGCATTATCACCTTTAAGTATCGAAGGTAGAAGCATTTGGCAAGTTAGAATTAGTGATAATCCAAACACAAATGAAAATGAACCGGAAGTTTTGTACACCTCTTTACATCATGCCAGAGAAGCAGCCAGTTTATCACAATTGATTTTCTACATGTGGTATTTACTTGAAAATTATTCAACCGATCCGGAAATAAAAGCGATAGTAGACAATAGTGAGTTATACTTCGTACCATGTGTTAATCCGGATGGTTATGTTTATAATCAAACAACAAATCCTAATGGTGGTGGTATGTGGCGTAAGAACAGAAGAAATAATTTAGACGGCACATTTGGTGTAGATTTAAATCGAAATTACGGATCTAATTGGGGATACGATAATACGGGATCATCTCCAAATTCGAGTAGTGATACCTATCGTGGCACAGCAGGCTTTAGCGAACCTGAAACACAGGCTATTAGAAATTTTTGTAACACACATACCTTTGTAACAGCCTTGAATGCTCATACCTATAGTAATTTATTAATCTATCCTTATGGCTATTTACCAAGTTTTTATACACCGGATAGCGCTACATTTGTGAACTGGGCAGTATTATTAACAGAAGATACTCGCTTTTTATATGGCACCGGAGATCAAACCGTTAATTATGTTACTAATGGTGACAGTGATGACTGGATGTACAGCGAACAAACAACCAAAAATAAAATTCTATCTATGACGCCGGAAGCCGGAAGTGCTTCGGATGGTTTCTGGCCAGCCTCTTCACGCATTTTAGATATTTGTAAAACAACTTTTAGTCAAAATTTATATTTGGCAAAGCTGGCAATTGGCATGGCTGTTGGCAGAGATAATGAAGATAAATTTTTAGCTTCAAGCGGATTTATAAATTATAATTTACAAAGGCTAAGCATCAATCCCGGGTCGTTTACAGTGTCTATTGTGCCTTTAGGTGGTAGTTTATCTTCAGTTGGCGCGCCAAAAGTATATAATTCCTTAACTTTAAACCAAACTGTAAGCGACTCCATTTCTTATTCAATTTCTTCGAGCTTAGCTCCAGGTCAGGCTTTAAAATATCTCATTCAAGTAAACTCAGGTGCATTTTTACATCAAGATACCATTACTAAAATTGTTGGAACACCAATTACATTATTTAGTAATACCGGTGTTAATGTTGCAGGAAGCTATACCACGAGCGGCACATGGGGATTAAGCACAACAAAGTTTAAATCGCCACCGAGTAGTATCACAGATAGTCCAACTAGCAATTATTCGAGTAACACAAACAAAAGTATAACAACTAATTCGAACATCCCTTTAACCAATGCGGTTTATGCACACTTGCAATATTACACCCGATTTGAAATTGAAAAAAATAACGATAAAGCGCAAGTATTTATAAGTACAAACAATGGTTCCAGCTTTGTGCCATTATGCGGAAGATACGAAACCTCTCCTGCATCATTTGGCGGAACAAACCCTGTTTATGATGGGTTGCAAGATGGTTGGGTTAAAGAAGACATAGATCTTTCCGCTTATTTAGGACAATCTATTCGTATACGTTTTTCTTTGCAGTCTAATTTCAGTAACAATAAGGATGGCTTTTACATTGACGATATGCTTATCCGAATTATCGATAATACATTTGTGGGCGTAACTAAACAGTTTTTGGATACTGACATTGTATTGTTTCCTAATCCAAGTAAAGATTATATCAAAATCAATAGTGAACGTGATTTAAGCTCTTCAGAAATTACAATTACCAATTCACTTGGAATGCTTTTATATAAGGTTAAGCCAGAGGGAACATCTACTCAAATTGAAACACGTGAATTGAGTCCTGGTGTTTATTTTCTGCATTTAACACTTAATGGCAAAACAATGGTTAAGAAATTTATTAAAGAATAATTTTCTTTTTTAGTGTGGAATTAAATAAGCAACAACCATTTATTGAGCTTCAAAAGGTTCTAACATTGTTTGACCAAACGTCAACTGAGGCTAAAATTAGTTGGTTAGAAAAATGTTCTCAGCAAAAACTAAATTCTGTTAAGTTAATTAAAGCCTATCACGATCAATTATTGTTTTTAAGTGCATATGCCGAAAACAAACAAATTTTTAGATTGACTCAAGATGAACTGAACCGGTTGAGTGATGCATTAATTCAATTATCTGCTCAAAAAAAAGAACAACTAAGCAATTCAGGAATGCCATTTACAGAAATACAAGGCACTTATAGCTTTGTTTTAATGCAATGGCTCATTAAAAATTTCCCAAACAGTGTCAGCATTCATTCATTTGATGAAACAGGCGTTCATCCAAAGGAACTACTGAAATATCGCTTAAACGAAATGGAGTTTGAATGTATAGGCAATGATACACTTTCTAAAACCAAATGGATACAATTAGTCAGCGGTTTTAAAAAACCTAAAGATCAATTAAAGTGGCTGTTAAAGGAATTCGAAATGTTAAATATTGACACCGTTTTTAAAGAACAATTATTCGAATCACTTAAGTTATACATTCGTATAAACCCTGCAGACATAAGATTTTCCAGAAGCTATGGAACAGTTCCGATTAAGGAGCATTATTTTCATACAAAAGGACTTCTTAAAAAGTTTGATGAACAGGCTTTAATCAATCAAAAATTACCGGCGCCCCTTAAATTATCAAATGAAGAGAAACAAGTTTATCTCGATAAGGCAAGAGTAGCCCTCCTTTTACTTAACAGAGAAACGGATCCAATAACTTATGGTGAGGCAAAAGACTGCCTTGTTTACAACTTAGAGCATGGTTTAACGATTGCACTTTATTGTATCCAACCTGCATTAAGATTAAGCGTTGAATCCTATATTGGATTTATGATGTTTAAAAATGGTTACCCAATGTCTTATGGTGGAGCTTGGTTATTTGGTCAGCGATCCTTAATCGGAATCAATATCTTCGAAGCATTTAGAGGGGGCGAATCTGCTTTTGTGTTTGCGCAATTACTCAGAACTTATTCTCAGGCCTTTGGTGCCACCCAGTTTGAGGTGGAACCCTATCAGTTTGGCAAGGGAAATCCGGAAGGCATTAAATCAGGCGCTTTCTGGTTCTATTACCGCTTTGGTTTCAGACCTATTGATACTAAATTAGCACAACTTGCAGAGCAAGAAGCAAGTAAAATAACTGCGAACAAAGGCTACCGTACGGATTATGAAACTTTAAAGTTATTTACTAAATCAAACTTACTGGTTAACTTTAAACCAACAGAAATTGACATCAAACCATTACAAATCAGCTATTTTATCACCTCCGTTATTGCTTCACAATTTATGGGAAGTAGGGTAGAGGCACAAAAATACTGTAAAGCTACCTTACAAAAAGAGCTCGGTATCAACTTTCTAAAACTAAAAAATGAAGAAAGAATTGGATTTGCTAAATTATCTCATTTTTGTGTGTTTTGTTTGAATTTACAAAAGCTAAAACCAAATCATCGCTTGCACTTAAAAACCCTGATTTTGAAGAAAGGAACCTCTGAGTATCAATATATTAGAGAGTACTACAAGTTTCCTTTTGACTTATACTTTACACAAGCATTGTTAGATTTTAAGGTGAAGTAATTTTTTTGCCATAATTATGGCTAATTCGTTAAAAATGTTATCTTTGCCATTCCAAAAAATTAAGATTTATTAGATTTTATGATTAACAAAAAGAACGCACAACCGGTTGAGAAAAACGAAGAAAAGGATAATATGAGTATTCTGGAGAGTATTCGTAAACGCACCGGCTTATTGGTAGGTATTGTTGGTTTAGCACTTGTCATTTTTATCCTTCAAAGCCTTTTAGGCTCAGGAGCGAGTATTTTTGGTGGTAGCGATGAAACAACTGTTGGTAAAATTAATGGCACAAAAATTGACCGCAATGAATTTGCTGCCAAAGTTGAAAATCAATTAAACATGATTAGGCAAAATCGTCAAACTCAAGATGTTGATGATGCGACTCGTGGTCAGGTTGTTGATTATGTTTGGAATCAATACATTAATGACTTAATAATTAAACCGCAGTATGATAAACTAGGCATTATGGTTGGCGATGATGAAAAGTACCAAAAAGTGGTAATGGAGCCAATGCCATTCATTATTCAACAAATTTCCGACCCTCAAACCGGTCAATTAAATCCAAATTTCGCCAAAGCAGATGGTTCTTTTGATCCTAATAAATGGAAACAAGCCATTCAAAGTGTTACCGGCGACCAAGAATTAGCAGTACTTCAAATGGAAGATCAGGTTGTTCAAATGCGCATGGGTGAAAAATACATTTCTCTAATTAAAAAAGGAATGTACGTAACAAGTGCAGAGGCTAAAGCAGTAATGGCCAATAATACAACTCAGGCTAATATTTCTTATGTAATGAAACCGTATACATTGGTTTCTGATAGCGCAGTTTCTGTAACTGACTCTGACATTCAAAAATATTACAATGAGCATATTTATGAATTTTACAACCCTGAAACAACACGCTCATTAGAATATGTTACATACAATGTTTTAGCCAGTGAAAAAGATTTAGCCGCTGTTGAAAGCGATGCCAAAAGAGCAGCTGAAGATTTTAAAACCAAATCAATAAAAGAAGACAGTGCATTTATTCAGGCTGAATCTGAAAATGGTGTTGTAACCATTCAGGATTTCACTAAAAAAACAATGATTATACGTGACTCATCAATTTATACAGCACCTGTAGGAAGCGTATTTGGACCATACAATGAAGGTGCCTATTTTAAAATATATAAATTACAAGGGATTAAGTCCATTGCAGATAGTGCCAAAGTTCGTCACATATTAATTGGCACACAACCTGACCCAAAAACACAACAACCAACCAGAAGTATTGCTGATTGTAAGCGAATTGCTGATAGTTTGATTGGCTTAATTAAGACTAAAAAAGTAAGCTTTGATACGTTGGTTAAAACTGTTAGTGATGATCAGGGAAGCAAGACAAATGGTGGTGATTACGGCTGGTTTGATGAGAACAAACAATTTGTTGAACCATTTAAAATGGCAGGTTTAATGGGAACTAAAGGAAATATTA
>B570J29032_109958669_pt1 | contig 14229 bp, 19 predicted proteins | sample LakMenEpi16Nov12_FD_29032 | JGI IMG/M metagenome (IMG submission 29032)
GGAAGAAGCTGAAGGTCAAGGAACAGAAAACAGAGAACAATATTACGAAATGATGAGAAATGGTAAATGTCCTAACGTTGTTTTGTCATACAAAAAAGATGGTGATTGGTTTGATAATCATACAAGTACATCTTTGTTTGACATGGCTTCTCGTGTAAATGGTTTGGACTTAAGTCAAAAACAAGGAAATGGTACCCTTGGTGAGTATCTTCTTATGATGGTAAGAAAAGGGAAACATGGTTTGAAATGTGGTAGTAACGGATATTACTTTTTGAAACCTGAAGAACAAGAAGTGGCTTCTGATGAGTATGGTATCACTAAGAAACTAGAAAGAAAATTCCAAGGACAAGGTGGACCAAGATAATTAGTCCACCTTTATATCATATTTACTAAAAACGTATAGGTTAAATTCTGATTCAAAATCCAAATTAATTTCAGTATAAGTTACTTGATCATTATTTTGGTCAATACGAATAGTTGAATATATTTTGGAAACATTTTGGTAAATATCATTATCGTAGTAAGAAATTTCGTAAATGTTATTTTTTTCTGATACTGTTACAGAATCAAACATTACAACACTACCATCGGAGTGAGTTACTACAACAATTTTAGATTTAAGATCAATTGTATACTTTGTATCGGTTGATCTTTTTTCGTTTAAATAAGATTTACCATCGATGTTTCTAGAATAATCAACTTCTGTGACATGTATACTTATTGTATCAATTATATTTTGAGAAACAGAAGTGTTTATAGTATTGTAAATTTTAGTTGAGTCATTCATAAATGCAAATGAAGACAAAATAAACATAAGACAGATTAAAAATAGATTTTTCATAAGGGTTTTTTTTACAAAGATATTATTTTTATTTGGTTAATCAAACTTTTTTTAAATAACTTTCTGATTTATATTTATAATAAAATGAATAAAGTAAAAAATATTGTAAAAATTATTGTCGAAAGTGTTTCATTACAAGACTCATTAAAAAAAATGATTCGTGATTCAGGAATTGTAACAGCGGCAAAAGCTGTCGGTGGCATAAATAATGTTACAAAAATATTAGATATAGATTTTGAAAATAAAGACGATGTTGAAATGTTGATCAAAAATTACATTTATTTTTGGAATGATAGCGATGTAGAAATTTCCTTTTTAGAAACACGAACATCAAAAAACGGAAACAGAATAATCAATATCCACTTTAATTCAGATAGTAATGCTTCAAATATAGAAAGTTGGTTGGCAAGAACCTTGTCTGACGAAATGAATCAATTTTTTCCTTTCAGAATAGGGGTTACGTGGGAACCCTTTTTTGCATCTAGAAATGTTAAAATATTTATTGATGCAACAAAACTCAATTGATCTTATAATCAAATCATAAAAACTAAATGTTAAGGGAAAGTTAAGTCGTTACCTTTTTGTTAAGTATTGTAAATGAATTGAACTTAACAAAATGGTTTACTATCTATTGTTAGATATAAACAATAAAATTAAAAAAATGAAACAAATTTATCTAACAATTTTTTCTGTAATGATGACAGTTTTGTCTTATTCACAGAATTCTTTTTGGACACCTACAACATACAGAGGTGCTTTTCCTATAACAGATAACACACCACAAACAGATTGGACTCATGGTTGGTCTAATTGGGATCCACAAAATACACAGTACCCAACAACTCAATTGGTAATTAATACTGATGTAACTACTGATGCAACTTGGTCAGGTGTTATAAAATTACAAAACAAAGTTTATATTAAAAATGGTGCAACACTTACAATACTTCCAGGAACTATAATTAGAGGTGATTACAATAGTCAAGGAACTCTAATTGTAACAAGAGGATCAAAAATTATTGCTGATGGAAATGTGAACCAACCAATCGTCTTTACCTCAAACAATCCTGTCGGAAGTAGAAACGAAGGAGATTGGGGAGGTTTAGTTCTTTTGGGGCATGCCATTAATAATCAACCTGGTGGTGTTGTTAACATAGAAGGATTACCACCATCTACAAACACTCAACATGGAGGAGGTAATGATAATGATAACTCAGGAGTGTTAAGATATGTAAGAATCGAATTTGCAGGAATTCCACTTGAACCAAACAAAGAAATTAACGGATTAACATTCGGTTCAGTTGGAAGTTTAACTACAGTGGATTATGTACAAGTAAGTTTCTGTGGAGACGACTCGTTTGAGTGGTTCGGAGGAACGGTAAACTGTAAACATTTAATTTCATATTCAACAATAGATGACGATTTTGATACTGACTTTGGATACAGAGGTAAGGTTCAATTCGGTTTGGCGATTAGAAATGAAAATTTGTCAGACGCAGCGGGCGACTCAAATTGTTTCGAATCGGATAATGACGCACAGGGTAGCGCTTCTCAACCATTGACGGCACCTATTTTTTCTAACTTCACGATTATTGGGGCTAAGGGTGATGGGACTGTAATTCTTCCAGTGGGTGAAAAATTTGAAAAAGCTTTCAGATTAAGAAGAAATACTGCAACTTCTGTTTTCAACTCAATTGCGACAGGATGGGAAAAAGGATTATCTTTAGAGGGTGTTCCTGTTGAAAATAACATAACTTCAGGTGTTATGAACTTTAATAGTAACATACTTTCAAACTTTAATACTGGGACAGTTTGTTATACAACAACACCAAACTTTCTTTCATCTTATTTTTCTCAAAACTTGAATGACTCAACTTTAACGAATCAAGACATCAATTGGGTTAACCCATTTGTTCAAATAGGATCAACACCTGATTTTAGATTGAATGGGTTCTCGTTTGCGGCAATTGGTGCCAACTTCCCTTTAAACATATTTGGAAATATTGCGTCAGTCGATGAACTTAATAATGGGTACACAATTTATCCTAACCCGGCAACCAATCAAATTACGGTTAATGAAAAAACTAATATCGAAGTTATGGATCAAAACGGGAAATTATTAGTAAGTTCTTTTGATAATCAAGTTGAATTGATAAATCTACCAAATGGAGTTTATTTTGTTAGACTAAACAACTCCAAGGTTGAAAAGTTAATAATTAGAAAATGATTTTAACTTGGGGGTTATTTTTGGTATTGATTATACCAAGAATAATCAAAGATAGAAAAGAATATCTCAAGTGGTCAAAAAAATAATAAAAGTCCTCACCAACAAGGTGGGGATTTTTGTTATCATAGATCAATCAATAAATGATTTACATGTTGATTCAAAAGGCCTATTATTTCCATACGAAAATAAACCAAAAACAAATATAAAAAATGACAAAACTTGTAATTGACCCGTCCCACTCTGATTTGGGTTTTAAAATCAGACACTTAATGGTATCTAATGTAAAAGGTACATTAACTAATTACTCAGGAGGTATGACATATACCGCTGAAGATATGAGTGACGCTCAAGTAAGATTTGATGCCGAAGTAAACTCTATTTCTACAGGAAATGCTGACCGTGACGCACACTTAAACGCTGAAGACTTCTTCAACACAGAAAGATTCCCAAGAATGTATTTTGAATCTACAATGGTAAATGTTGAAAACGGAAAGATGAAAGGTGAAATGACAATCAAAGATACAACAAAAGAAATCGAGTTGGATATTGAGTATAACGGTAAGAGTGTTGATCCATGGGGTAATACGAAACATGGGTTTGAAATTACAGGAGTAATCAATCGTTCTGATTTTAATCTTACATGGAACGCACCTTTAGAAACAGGTGGTGTATTGTTGAGTGATGAAGTTAGATTAACACTTGATGTTCAGATGATGGAAATGGTTGAACAAACTGAAGAGCAACCCGCATAATATAGTTTTAGAATAACACTAAAATATAGAAATCCCCACCAAAAAAGTGGGGATTTTTCTTTTTTATATCATTTACATTTACTATATTTTGTATATGTTAAGACACCAAAACCCAATTCAGATCAATTCTACAACAACAGGATTTGCTTCACCAGCGGAAACATACGTTGACAAACGATTAGATCTAAATGACTTGATTGTGAAAGATCACTACACAACATTTTATTTTAGATATTCAGGACCATCAGTCTTTGGAATCAATCAAGGTGATACAATAGTAATTGATCGAACTGAGAATCCAAAAGATGGGGATTTGGTAATCTTAACTGATAAGAATCATTTCAAACTTCGAGAGTTCAAAGGACAAAAAAACTTATGGGGAAAAGTAACATGGGTATTAAAGAAAATGTAAAAAAGATTGGAATAATTGATTGTAACAACTTCTATGTTAGTTGTGAAAGATTATTTAATCCTGAATCTATTGGAAGACCAACCGTTGTATTATCAAACAATGACGGATGTGTAATTGCCAGATCACAAGAAGCAAAAGACCTTGGAATTAAAATGGGGGAACCATTCTTTAAGAGTCGAGAGTTCATGGACCAACATAGATTTTGTGTATACTCATCAAACTACAACCTGTATGGTGATATGTCAGATAGGGTTATGAAAGTAATCTCGGAGTTTGGAAATGATATTGAGGTATATTCAATTGATGAAGCGTTTGTTGATTTTTCAAACATACCTTTAGAAGATCTCACAGAAACATTAATAGCAATTAAAGAAGAAGTTAGAAAGAAAGTTGGAATTCCTGTATCAATTGGTGTTGGCCCAAACAAAACTTTAGCTAAACTAACATCCTTTTTAGCTAAACAACAGCTAAACTATAATGGTGTATGTTCATATTGGGACTTACCAAACTTTAGAAATATGTCTTATGGGATTAATGTTGATGAGGTTTGGGGTATTGGTAGAAAGTGGGCAAAAAAACTAAAAAACATTGGGGTAGAATCAGTAGGTCAGTTTATTAACACAAACGAATATACTGTTAGAAAGTTGATGAATATCAATGGAGTAAAAACTCAATTGGAGTTAAAAGAAATGTATTGTTTTTTAATTCAAAAGAAGTCCAAACCAAAAAAAAATATTGCATCTACTCGTTCTTTTGGAAAAGATGTACAGGACTTTGATCAACTGGGTGAAGCGATGTATACATACATTAAAAACGGTGTGAAGAAATTAAGTCAAAACAAGTTGTTTGCAAATAAAGTAACTATATTTGTTTCAGGAAATTATCATAAAGGTGATAAGTATTACCATTCTAAAACAATCAAACTTCAAAATCCAACTAGAGATCCTGACCTTATTTGGTCACAGATTCACGAACAATATAAAGTTCTTTGTGACAAATCTGAAAAGTATAAAAAGTGTGGAATAGTATTTAATGAACTTACTCCTGATACAATTATCCAAACTTCTTTATTTAGTGACGATGTTAAAGTTGTAAACGCCCCACAGAATGAAAACCATGAGTGGGAAATGAAACAAGACTATATTACTCAAAAGTACACAACATCATGGAATGAGTTACCACTTGTTTTTGTTTGACGTAGTATTTATAGTTAATGAAAAATTTAATTAGATCAATACTAAATGAAGAATTACACCGTGAAGTTATACATGAATGTACTATAGCTGCGGTAAGACTCGAAGATGGTGTTGTTTTGGCGAAAAATAGAGATCGTGGATATAAAGCAAGAGTTGAAATCATTCATGAAATAGTCAATGATGTTGAAATGGTTTATTGGAGAGATGTTGACACTGATTGGAGTGAAGGAATGAATGAATTTGGTATCGGGATTGTAAATTCAAGTTTATTAGTCGTTCAAGACGAAAAGGAAGGTAAAGGGGTTGAAAAAGAAAGAAAATCTGATGGAAAAGATAAGGACAAACCAGCAAAAAAAAGATTCGCGGCTGACGGTGGTAAAATTAGAAAGGCTCTAACTTATAAAACTTTACCTAAAGTTATCAAATCAATTATTTCTTTCAGAGGTGAAGATAAAAAAGATGTTGGCCTCAAAGGGGAAACAATAGTGTCCAATAATGAAAATGTTTACGTAGTTGAAATGACCGCAAAACATTCCCCTGTGATCAAAAAATTGAAAAAAGAATCAAAATTAGTTGTCAGAACTAATCACGGCATTTATCAGAAAAGTGCTGGTTATACCAGTGGTAAAAAAAGAAAATCTTCAGTTTCAAGGATGAAATTGGCTCAGGATCATCTCAAAGATGTAAAAAATGATATGGATGTTATTGATGCTATGAAAAAGAAATACAAAAAAGATCCATTTTTGAATCCATACAGAACAAAAAATATGTATCACATGCAAACAACGGGACAAATTATGATGAATCTTGATAAAAAACTTGTTGTTGTAAGAATGGATAATGAAATGGGTGAATTTGTTGGAATAGAAAACAAACTTCCTAAAGATTATGAACCCAAAATCAAAATCAAAGTCGAAAGTGAAAAAACACATGATAACGGTAAAAAACTACCAACTTAATTTTTGAAACATTCTTGTTTTTTAATTTTTTATTCTTATCTTTGTCAAACTTATGGAAACACAATTTGAAGATTTAGAAAAAAAAATACGTGAAAAATTTGCTGAAAGACAAAAAAATGTCCCTAGAGTTGTTGACCGTTATTTAAGAATCAAATTCAAACAAAAACTTAAACAGTTTACAGGAATAAAACTGAAATAACAAAACCCCACCATCTTGTGGGGTTTTTTATTTACTCTAATATTTATCATTATGGGATTAAATGAATCAATATATAGAATAATTAGAGAAGAAACTGAAACCGATAAAAATATTGATGGTGGTAAATTAAAAGTTTGTTCTCGTAACCCAATTACAGGTTTTTATAGAGATGGATACTGTAGAACAGGTGATGATGATAAAGGTAGTCACACGGTATGTTCTAAGGTGACAAAAGAATTTCTTAAATTTACAAAGTCACAGGGAAATAATCTTGATATGTTACAACCTGGTGACAAGTGGTGTTTGTGTGCAAAAAGATGGGAAGAAGCAAATGAAAATGGGGTAGCTCCAAAAATTATCAGAAGTTCCACCAATATTAAAACTTTAGATATTATTAATAGTGTAGACGAAGAATTGGATGAATATGCAAGAACCTTAAAAAATGCTAGAAGACAAGGTGTTGGTATAAGATTTCCACAATCCGCAATCAAAAGTAATCCAAGTAGATTTAGACCTTCAGTTAGAAAATCAATTTCAGAAATCTACGACAACTTTAGCTTATTAAGAAGATTAAATAGATCAATTGATGACACAACGATAAAAAGGTTAGTAAAACAAAAAATGTATGACCTTGAACCCACTGAATATAATTCCAAATATGGTTACGCGGATGATGTTATTTTTTATGTTACTGATGAATTTATCAAACCTTCAGATGATCCACAATACAGTAAAATTTACGATATTTTATACGAATATATTAGAATGAATTTTTCTAATATCATTTATAATTATTGGACGGAAAATCAGTTGGAAAATGATGACGAGTTATATGAAAACAAAGAAATAACAGAAAGATGTTGGAAGGGATACACTCAAAAAGGTATGAAAACTATGTTTGGTAAAAAGTATCCTAATTGTGTAAAAATAAAGAAATGAAATGAACCTACAAGAAAACATACAAAGAATCAAAGAAATGATGAAAATAAATCATTCATTTTTGAACGAATCGCAAAGTTTAGGAGTTACCAAAATTTTGGGTAGACCATTCCAATTAGTTAAAACTGAAGTACCTTACAAATTTGAAATCCAAGATAACAAAAATGACATGATTAAAATGCAAATAACCGCACCTAATGGTTCTTTTATTAATATAGATGAAGTTGACCATGTTTTGGAAGAAACTGACGGTGGTGGAAAAAAATTGATTGGTTATAATTTCAAGGGTAAGAGCGGAACTGTAAAGTTGATAGATGTTCCAAATGTTAAAAGAATTATTGAGTTTGTTGATAATTCAGAAAAAAAATCAATAACAATTTCTTTTGTGACATTCGAAAAAGTACTTGAATAATGAACCTACAAGAAAACATACAAAGGATAAAAGAAATGATGGGAATAATAGTTGAAAATTACTATGACCCAAAAAAGTTGTATGTTGACATGGGTGGAGTTTTATTCAAAAAAATGGGTGCCGATGAAGGTGGATCAGGTAATGAAACTGATTATATAGGGAGCGAATTATGGGAAAGTATTAAAAAATATTACCCAATAATTCTTACTTCCACAGGATCCAAAAATATAGAAAATTCAGAAAAAATAAAAACCAAACAAGTTCAAGACTATTTAAACCCAATTCCAAAAATTGAATTTGTTGTCTTTGGGGCTGATAAAAAAACTTTTGCCACCACAACTCAAGACGATTTAGTTTATCCAAATATTTTAATAGATGATTCTGAAACAAACATAAACGGATGGGTAAACAATGGAGGTATTGGAATACTTCATAAAAATAATCAAACAACTTTGGAACAATTAAAAAGTTATATCAAATGAACCTACAAGAAAACATACCGGTACATATAAAAAGAAGAATTCATTTAATTGATAAGGTAATAGATAATTTGTTACCCAATATGTATCCGTGTGATTATAATTCTTATGACCATTTTGTGGAAGGAGTATTAGATGAAATTAGATGGTTTTTAATTGATGTAGAAGAATTACAACGTATTGAAAGATCGGATATTGAAAACTACATTCTTGATTACAAATATGATGAATTAACTGAATACTTCAATGAAAGGTGTATTGTTTTAAAAAATGATAAACTACAAGAAAACATAAGAAGACTTTCAAGAGAAAATTCACTAAAGAATGATTTGATGAATCTAATTGATAATGTTGGTTTAAAAAAAGCGTCAAAGGCTGTGGGAGGGATGGTTAGATTATTAAAAATATTAGATCTTGATCAACAAGAAATTAATAATTTTATTTACCAGTATCTAAAAGAAGAGTTTTATCCTGATTATAATTGGGGACCTGAAATACATGATTTTTATAAAAAAGAAATTGAACAGTATGGTATATATGATTTTTTGATTAATGATGATCCGGCATATTCATATTTAGGTGAGTGGGATGGATATGAATATCTATACACACTATCAATTGGTAAACTTGTCAGGGATGAACTTACAAAACTGTTTGGGGATAAGTGGATTCCAATTTTTAAGAAATGGTTTGAAGAAAACTCAGGTCTTGAAGTAAGAGAAATAGACTTAAATAATAAATTTTTAGTGTATTGATTGAGGTGAACAAAAAAGAATTTATAAAAAGACTATTAAGGGAAAATAATTCAAATCCAATTAATCCAATTTTAAGAAGATTGGATGTCGTTGATTGGTTGGTTGAGTTTTCAGTAAGAGAAATAGAAAGACAATATAATGGTATATGTAAAGTAAGAACCCCTGAAAACTTTTTGGAAATTGTAATAGAAAAGACTGGGGATGGAATGTATTGGGATTATTTTTCTGACACACTAGATGATGATTCAGAAGAGTGGGCGGAAATGTATAGATTCATATCCATATATGTGTATAATAAATTTGGTGATAAGTTAAGAGAACATTTTCACACACAGTGTGGAGATTAACATAATTATATAATATGAACCTACAGGAAAACATATTAAGAATTAAACAAATGATGGGACTTGTTACAGAAGTTACTAATCCATACAAAGTTGAATGGTTGGAACCTACACAAGAATACTTTACACAAGAGTTAAGTGAGTTATTGGGCAATCCTATTAGGTTTACAGACAAAGAGTTTTTCAACCCTGAAAACTATGATACGGTTTATAACATTATGCCACACACATTCAAAACGATTGCTGAATTTTCTAAAGGTGAATATGTGGAAGGCGAAGATAAAATTAAGGACATACTTCTAAATCAAAATATAATATCTCTTTTAAAAGAAGAAGAAAGATGGAATGAATTGAAAAACATTTTAATGAATGACCCGCAATCAATCCAAGAAGGTTATGATTTCTTCAGTCGTGGTCAAATGACGATATGGAAAGGAACTAACCCTGAAACAGGTGAACATATTGATAATGTAAACAACACTGATTACATGGGTGAATTAACAAGTTTTCTTGAACCATTAAAAAAAACCGTATCTTCCAAAATGTCATCACATTTGAAAAAAGTTGGTGACGGAGAAGGTAATAAAGATTTACACGCTTTTGCAGGAAACATCGACCAATATAGAGAATTTGCAAAGAAAAGTGAAACAAGAAAATTACCAGCACCATTTGTTGTTAAATACTACACAAAGAAAAATGATAAAGATTATGTTTTAATAGGTGGATTCAAAAGAAGTTCAATCGCATTACAAATGGGTATTGAACCAATAAAAGTTTGGTTAATAGATTTAACAATATGAACCTACAAGAAAACATACAAAGGATTAAACAAATGATGGGGATCATTAACGAGAATATAGATGATGTTCTTGACAAAATGAGCCGAGGTGAAGAATTGTCACAGGAAGATAAAAATAAAATGTCAGTATTTCAAAAACATCTTTTTTCAGGAAAAAAAGAAAATGATTTCAAATATCACAGAGTATCTGAGTTAAATATTGCAGAACCTAATTCAGAAAATCATGTAAATGAATCACAAATTCTTGTACACTACGATTCTAATACTAATATCAAACCAGAATACATGGTAAAAAAAATTGCACTTATTTTAAATAAATCAAACATTGATTGTGTAGTTGGGTATTCTTTTAGATTGTTTACATTTGCCAATGGGTATTTTGTTAAGGTAAATGAGTACCAAGTCGAAAACGCAATTTATGTTTTGAATAAAAACGGGTTTAGTACGGAAATGAATCCAATGTATGATCTTTCAAATAACTATGACACAAAAAGTAACCGAGAAGAAAAACTACAAAACTTTTCTGAAAATTCAGATATAATAATTTTGAGTGACTCTGAAATTTATCAAAATTTAAATCTTACTGATACACAATTTAATGATAGATTAGAAAAACTGTTAAAAAAATTTGGTATAAATAACTTCTTTATAACAAAAAATAAAATAACCATTTCTGATAAATCAAAAATTGACGATGTGATTAATTATTTGAATACCAAAGGATACAACACAAGAAGATCAAGATAATATGAATTTACAAGAAAACATATCAAGGATTAAACAAATGATGGGACTTCTTACAGAAGGACTTCATGACACATATTGGCAAAATGAAGATGGTGACAAAATAACTCTAATTGATTTATTAAATGCAACACAAGACATACCTGTAGAAGAATTTTCCGTAGAAGAATTAAAACCGCATCTATTAACTTGGGATGGGGATGAAGATGAGGTTAAAAAAATAGAAAGTGCCAATTTACAATACCCAATATTAATATTCGTAAATGACGATGGTGAATTTATATCAATTATAGATGGTCATCACCGAGCACAAAAAGCGGTGAGAAAAGGGTTAGAAACAATTAAGGCGAAGGTAATACCAATTAATTCTTTACCTAAAAACATAAGAAGAGTATTTTCACATATGAACTAATATGAACCTACAAGAATCCATAAGAAGAATATTAAGGGAAGATTTGTTAAATAAATCAAAATTCTTTCTAAGAAGAATTAATTTAGATGAGGTTAAAAAATTACTTCCAATCAACGCAGAACAAGTACATGGTGAAACAAAAAGTTATGAGCAATTCAAGTATGAATTAACTTTAAGAGCCGTGGAGGCAATTATGTGGAATGATTATGAACTCGGGTGGGAAGATCTACCAGAACAAGAGGAAATAGAATTTGTTAATGAAGTTTCCAACATGTTTAATAAAACAATCAAAAAGTTATATAATTCTTATAGTGGAAGAATATTAAGGGAAGAAGATTATTCTCCGGCGGGTAAAGAAATAATACCAAATAAAATTGTGATCCACAAGTCCAATCCGATCTTCAGAAATAAGATAATGGAAAATGGTCTTAAAGTAAGGGCAGGAGAATGTTACAAAATATATGTTGGTTATGGTGTTAAGTGTAAACCTGCAATTTTTGCAACCAACTCAACGAACAAAAGAGCATGGTTTGATTCAACATACGACGATGATATATGGGAAATAAATACAGAAATGATTCCTGATGTAAAGTGGTATAAAGATAGACACTTTGAGTCAAGGTCAAAACATATTGTTACGTTTCAAGACATACCAAAAGAAGCAATAACTTTAAAATATGAAGGAAGTGGAAGTGGAGATGTAGAAAAGTGGGATAAAGATTCGCCAAACATAGTTAGAGAATCCCAAATAGACCCTTATCTTCTAAGAAGATTTCATGAGTTCGACGACACTTTCAAATTGGTATCATCAAATGTTTATCCATGTGATTTCAGACATCCACAACATTATTGGAATTACACGATAGAAAGAGTACTGGAAGCTATTTATTTTAATTTTTTCTATGAAACTAAATCCGAATTAAATTGGGAGTCCCTTTCTGATGAAATTCTTTATCTTCTAAATAGAACATATTATGATGAATTAGTTTCAGACTGGGAATCCAAGTGTAATAATAATATTCATGAAGATTTTTCACCTGAGTTTTTAAGAAGAATAACTATAATTGATACGTTAATTGACGCAACCCTTTCTTCTATGTACCCATGTGAATATAGTTCTGAAAAAGCTTTTCTTCGTGGTTTATACGACGAATTATATTGGTCATTTATAGGGGAAGACTTAAAAATTATTGACTATTCAGATATTATTGATTTTATAGAAGAAAACAGAAAAGAAGACATATATGATTATTGGGACGAATATTGTGTTCGATTATCATAATTAACTATGGTTTTCAATTACTCGGTTCATAGTCCTTCACTTCGTTCGGAATTCACCTCATAATTTAATACCATAGTTATATTTATTATACATAAAGGATAACAAATCAAAAGACAACAATGTCACTTAAAAAAATAATTAGAAAAGTATTGATTCAAGAATCGGGAAACATAGATCCTTACATACTTCGAAGACTTGATTTAGATAAGTTCAATGATCTCTTAGATAAAGGAAAAGTATATATGTTTTATGAATCCAATTCATTAGAAGAATTCAAATGGAAGTTAGTTACGGCAACATTAGAAAACTATCATTACTACAAGTATGAAACTGATATAGATACAAGTGATGGATATTTCGATCAAACAATACAAAGTCTTATCAACTTATTTGAGCCCAAGTTAGAAACTATTTATAACAGATTAAAAAATGAAAGAGGATGAACAAACAATTAAATCCATTTTTGTTACGTAGAGTTGATCCTAAAGTGTTAGACGCCGAATTTGAGGATTGTTTAGATACTGCCACAAACATGTACAACAGGGGAAAAGACAAAAGTTCGGTATCATTACCTCAGTTTAGAAATAGAGTCATATCCATGTTGATAGACTCAATTCACTATGATATACATAGCTCTGTTCCAGAAGAACTTCAGTGGTATGATGATGTCTTTTATATGTTAAAAGATTATTATGGGGGTAAGATTAAAAAAAGATTAGATCAATTAAATTCCAAAACTATAAATGAATCCAAGTTACAAATTTATATGTTAAGAAGAATAGATGTTGTTGAACATTACCTTAACAATTTAAGTTCAAAAGATGTTTGTATACACTGGTCAGACGATGAGGCTTTAGAATATTCTAGTCAAATACTTTCAGACATGTCAAGAATTATTATTGATGAACTACACTATGTTGATTCAGAATCATATGTAGACAAGTATGATGAAATATATCAATTTTTAATTGATCTTGATTATCCGAAAAGAATAGTAGACTTCTTTTATGATTCATTAAAAACTTGTGAAGATAGACATAGATATAAATTTAGAAAACCATAAAATAATATAACACATTCACTCATTACAAAGGGGACCTCAATCGGTTCCCTTTTTCATTCACTCATATGTTATACTATTTTATAAAACTATAATCCCCCCATTTAGTTAAGTCCTAATATATTGTCCCCCCATTTAAGTTGACCAATGATTACACATTTTGCGTAACACATTTTGTATAATGTTATGGTACAACTATCAAGACAACTTTGTACCAAAGTTATATTTTAGTGTTGTACTTGTATTATATTTTGGTGTGGTGATTAGTTACTAAATGAATGTGTATATGAAAAGGGTATAAACATACCCACTTATTACCACTTATTAGAAGTTATTACCACTTTACTATGTGTTATTAGTTGTGTAGATTTTAGTGGTCAGGATGTTGAAAAACCCACTAAAGTGGTCGTTGAAGTT
>B570J29032_109958668_pt1 | contig 14212 bp, 11 predicted proteins | sample LakMenEpi16Nov12_FD_29032 | JGI IMG/M metagenome (IMG submission 29032)
CTTCAGTAAAGGTTGCGATGGCAATCTTTTTACCCTTAGTCGCCTATGAAGGAATAACTGCTTGGTACCCGAATCTGTTTCAATCAGGGAAACTGCTGATGGCAGAGAGGACTGTCACAGCAATTACTGAGATGTCTTCCGTCCCACATAAAGAAACTGTGGGGGAGCCGGTAAATACAAACCTTCTCATCACCGATATGGCAGCACAGTGGGATGCACATTTCATGTCACCAGTAAATACACAGGCTCAGTCTGGTGAGTTACTGGTCATACGTGGGCGTAGTGGTTCAGGAAAGTCAACGCTTGCGATGGCACTATCTGGATTACTTCCATATTCGGGAAGTGCCAAAATTGGTGGCGTAGAAATCTCTAATATCTCTGAACTTCATAAGTTCGTGAGTTCCTCTCTCCAACGAACTCATATATTTAACACATCACTGCGTGAAAATTTGAGAATTGGTAATGAGTCTGCAACTGATGATGAAATTCTTGGCGTGCTAAACATGTTAGAACTTACCGGAATTGAGCTCGATACCGTTCTGGGTGATTTTGGTAGACCTGTATCCGGGGGAGAAGCGAAGAGAATTTCTGTTGCGCGCGCTCTGTTATCACGCGCTCCTATTGTGATTCTTGATGAACCCACCGAGCACCTGGATCGTGCGCTAGCGCTACGTATTGAAGAGAGAATCACCACAGCGTGCTCGCATAGGACTTTGATAGTCATCACGCATTCAGGATGGGCTAAATCCAATAGAACCGTAGATATCACGAGAGAATAGAGCCATGACCAGCCTCGACTCTAAATTAGTTGGAGTCCTGGGCGATCGTACGACCAAGGTCTTAAAGGATCTATTCGGCTATCACACTGTTGGTGATTTACTTCATCACTATCCACGACGCTACTTGGTTCGCGGCGAACTCTCAAATATTTCCGAATTAAACGAAGGTGATGAAGTAACAATTCTCGCCGAAATTTTTAGTGCAAATAGCAGACGACTTCAGGGAAGAAAAGGAAACATCCTAGAAGTAATCGTTACAGACGGAACTGCAAAGTTATCGCTCACTTTCTTTAATCAGGCTTGGCGCGAGAAAGACCTGAAGGTTGGAAAGCAAGGGCTATTCGCAGGCAAAGTGGGTGTCTTCAATAGCAAGAGGCAGCTTTCGCATCCTGATTATGAATTGATCGCCGATGGCAATGATGTAGATGCAGCGGTAGAAGGATTTGCCGGCAAATACCTACCGATGTATCCAGCAAGTTCTAAGTTACCTTCTTGGAAAATTTCGCAATGTATAGAGCTAGCGATTGGGTCATTGGATGAAGTTCCAGATTTTCTCCCCGAACATATTCGAGAAAAATATGGCTACCCGACACTTCATCAAGCGCTAGCTCAACTTCATAATCCCGTTGATTTGGACTCTGCAGAAAAGGCGAGACAACGACTTACCTTTGATGAAGCGTTCCTGCTGCAGTTGTTATTACTCACTCGGCGAAAAGAGCTGAAAGGACTTGATGCGGTTGCACGACCTGTTAAATCAAGCGGCTTGCTTGCAGAATTTGATAAATCCCTTCCATTCGAACTTACGGCAGGACAGAGGGAAGTTTCGGCAGAAATCGAAGACGATTTGGCGCAACCTCATCCCATGAATAGATTGCTTCAAGGCGAAGTCGGATCTGGTAAAACTATTGTTGCACTGCGCGCGATGCTTACGGTTATCGACAATGGCGGCCAAGCGGCGCTCTTGGCCCCGACAGAAGTTCTTGCCGCTCAACATTTGCGAACAATCGAAAAGCTACTTGGTTCACTTTCACAGGGTGGAATGTTGGGCGGGTCAGAAACCGCTACTCAGGTAACACTGATTACAGGATCACAGAGCGCAGCGGCACGAAAAGAAGCTCTAGCACTTGCAGCTTCTGGTGCTGCTGGAATTGTTATTGGTACTCATGCATTACTTGGAGAAAGTGTTGACTTTAAAGATTTAGGACTCATTGTTGTAGATGAGCAACATAGATTTGGTGTCGAACAACGAGATGCGTTAAAGAGTAAAGCTGTTACTCCACCGCACTTACTTGTGATGACTGCAACGCCAATTCCGCGCACAGTTGCAATGACTGTCTTTGGGGATCTCGATGTTTCAACTTTGCGAGAACTCCCATTAGGCAGGCAACCAATTACAACCCACGTTATTCCTGTCTTAGAAAAACCTGGCTACCTTGAACGAGCATGGGAACGAATTAGGGAGGAAGTCGTACAAGGTCATCAGGCATATGTAGTCGCTCCTCGAATCGCAGCCGGAACATCTGAAGATGCTGATATCGATTTCCTTATGGGTGAGAGCTCGTCAACACTTGCTTCAGTGGAAGAACTTGGTCCCGAGTTGCAATCAGGTGCTCTTAACGGGTTACGAGTTGCTCCGTTACACGGAAAACAGAGCGCTGAAGTCAAAGAAGCAACTATGAAGGCTTTTGCAAATAAAGAGTTAGATGTTCTGATTTCAACGACTGTCATTGAAGTGGGCGTGGATGTTCCAAACGCTACCGTGATGGTCATCATGGATGCTGACAGATTTGGTGTATCGCAACTTCATCAGTTACGTGGTCGCGTAGGGCGCGGAACGTCACCAGGATTGTGTCTATTGGTCAGCTCAGCGATTGCAGAGACGCCTGCACGTGAACGCCTTGAGGCTGTTTCACAAACAGTGGATGGATTCGAGCTTTCTAGAATTGACCTTGAGCAACGCCGAGAAGGTGATGTGTTGGGCGCATCTCAATCTGGTTCCCGTTCACATTTGAGATTGCTTCGTGTATTGCGTGATGAATCAATGATTGAGCAAGCACGAGAGGATGCATCCACTATCCTTGAAGAAGGAATTCACAAGTACGCACTTCTGCAATCTGAGCTAGCGCAGATTCAGGCAGATGCGGCAGCAGATTTTATTGATAAGTCATAACAGGAGTTAAGGCAATGAGAATTATCGCTGGTCGCGCAAAAGGTCGATCTATCGATGCAGTAGCAAGTGCAACTCGTCCGACGTCAGATCGTGCACGCGAAGCTCTCTTTTCAACGCTCGCATCTGAGTTCGGAGAGCTTGATGGGCTGCATGTATTGGATTTATACGCAGGCACGGGCGCAATCGCCCTCGAGGCACTTTCAAGAGGCGCAGCAGTCGTCCATGCAGTGGAGAAAGATGAACCCGCAGCACGTTCCATTGAAACAAACCATGAAAAGTTAAAGACTGCACAATGCCCTGGAAATTTTCATTTGTATGCCATGTCAGTCCATAGATTCTTGCAAGATAAAGCTCAGATGCAATATCACTTTGTTTATATTGATCCGCCATATGATGTTGAAGATATAGATGTTTTGGAGAACTTGATTCAACTCGTTAATGGGGGATTCCTTCACCCGCAGGCACTTGTAGCTGTTGAGAGAAATAGCAGAGTCAAGGAAATATCGTGGCCTGATGGGCTAGAGCAATTACGTGAAAAGAACTACGGCCAAGCAACTATTTTCTACGGGAATCCCACGCTGAGCGATGAGTAAAATGGATAACAAATCGATTCATTGCTAGCGTTTGCACCATGAAACGCGCTGTGTGCCCTGGATCCTTTGATCCAATTACATTTGGCCACCTTGACATCATTGAACGAGCAAGCAATCAGTTCGATGAGGTAATTGTCGCTGTATTCGTAAACCGCAAGAAGTCTGGGTTATTCACTATCCAAGAGCGTATGGAAATGATCGAAGAGAACGTCAAAAAATTTAAGAATGTACGAGTTGATTCAGGTGATGGCTTACTCGTCGAGTACTGCAGAAAGAATTCTGTGCAGGCAATCGTCAAGGGACTTCGAGCAGTAACAGATTTCGATTACGAATTGCAGATGGCGCAAGTACATATTCAGGCATCAGGTGTCGAGACCATGTTTATGGCAACTTCTCCGACGCATTCATTCTTATCGTCATCCATCGTAAAAGAATTAGCTCATTTTGGTGGAGATGTATCATCGATGGTTCCAGCTAACGTTAATCAAGCTCTCAAGTCACGAGTAGGAGTATCAGAATGACAATGGATTCAATCGAAAAATTAAATACTGCGATTACAGTCGTAGAAGAAGCACGCGGAGTTCCATTGTCGGCATCGTGCGTGGTCCACCGTGGTGAAATGTTAGAGATTCTAGAAGGCGCGCGCGAGAATCTCCCGGTAGACCTTTTTACAGCAGAGAATTTAATTGCGGAAAAAGAGAGAATTATTGAAGAAGGTAGAAACAGTGCAGAAGCAATGATTGCTACAGCACGCGAGGATGTCGCTCGCATGATTGAGCAAACATCTATCGTCCAGGCAGCACGCGATGAAGCTCAACGAATTCTTGATGAAGCTCGTGATGTTGCAGAAGATGAGCGCCGCGAAGTAGAGGCCTATATCGATGGCCGTCTTGCAACGCTTGAAGTAATTCTCAATAAAACAATGGATGCGGTAGCACGTGGTCGCGAGCGCCTTGAAGGCGCAGACGATAAAGATGTCTTGTCACAGCTCAACGCAGATCGCTAGTTAGCGCATGACCAAAAGCTCAAATCCCTTTCTTCTCAATACGCACGAGCTTCCTCGTCGTGCAGGGGAGATGAAGGAGTATCAGTTAGATATCGAAACTAACGCTCGCGTCGGTGTTCCTCTCATTGCCGTGCCTGAAGGCGATGTCATTGAGGTCGATGCGCGCTTGGAATCCGTTACCCAAGGAGTTCTGGTCAGTGCTGAAATTTATGCCGTTGCTCATGGTGAGTGCATTCGCTGCTTAGACCCCGTAGAAGTTGTGATTGATCGTAAAATTCAAGAGCTTTATCGTTACGAGCCAACTAATGAAAAAGGCCGCAAGAAGCGTCGCGAAGATGAAGATATTGATATTGATGGAGAGGATGAACTTCAGATGGAGGGCGACCTGCTTAATCTGGAGATTCCAATTATTGATGCAATCATCTTGACCCTTCCAGTGAACCCGCTCTGTTCGCAGGACTGTCTTGGCCTCTGTCCAGAGTGCGGGGAGAAGTGGGCGAACCTTCCGGCAGAGCATGCCCATCAGGTCGTCGATGCCAGATGGTCAGCCCTTGGCAGCGTGGATTTTGGCAATTCTGAAAAGTAGGCGATACTTAGGCCTCTAATATTTAAGATTAAGGACGATTACCGTGCCAGTACCAAAGCGAAAAATGTCTCGTTCAAAGACACGTTCACGTCGCAGCATGTGGAAAACAACTGCAGCAGCTCTCTCAACATGCCCACAGTGCCAGCAACCAAAGCTGAACCACGTTGCATGCCCAACATGCGGAACATATAACCGCCGTCAGGTTCTAGAGGTCTGATCTGTATTCAAAACTTCTTGAGCAATTAGGAGTTCAACTTTCTCCCCAAGTGCTTGAGTTAGCTTTTACCCATCGCTCGTTTGCATACGAGACTGGAATTACAACAACTAACGAGCGCCTTGAATTTCTTGGCGATTCAGTTCTGGGACTTATTGTCACTGAAGAGTTGTATTTAAAGTATCCAGATCTCGACGAAAGTCGTTTATCTCCGCTGCGTTCAGGCATTGTAAATATGAGAGCGCTGGCAGATATTGCGCGCACCCTTGAACTTGGAAAATACATCCGTCTTGGAAAAGGCGAAGAGGTCACAAATGGCCGCGATAAAAATTCTCTCCTTGCAGATGCTCTAGAAGCGCTGATTGGCGCTATTTATCTTGAATGTGGCTTTGAAAAATCAACACAGGTGGTTCGCGAATTAATCAAGGAAACTCTTTCAAGTGCAATGGCTAAAGGCGCTGGCCTCGATGGAAAAACTGCACTTCAAGAATTATTGGCATCTACAGGCAAAGGTGCACCTGAATATCAGGTAACTGAAACTGGGCCAGATCACGATAAGAGTTTTACAGCAGTGGCTATGGTTTCAGGTGAGGCTATCTCTGAAGGAAGTGGAAAAAGTAAGCGAGAAGCTGAACAATCTGCTGCGCGAAGTGCGCTAGAAAAACTATCAACTGTTGAGTCATAAACCCTCAAGTTGAACTTGAACTGAGTCGCTTTTATACCAATGGCGCACACACCGGTAGGTTTACCGCGTGTATTTGAAGAGTCTGACCCTCAAAGGATTTAAATCCTTTGCATCCGCCACGACCCTTCGCCTGGAACCCGGAATCACCTGCGTGGTTGGTCCTAATGGTTCTGGAAAATCAAATGTTGTAGATGCACTCACATGGGTAATGGGTGAACAAGGCGCTAAATCTTTACGTGGTGGCAAGATGGAAGATGTCATCTTCGCCGGAACGTCAGGTCGCGCACCGCTTGGTCGCGCAGAAGTTGCTGTCACTATTGATAACAGCGATGGCGCACTTCCGATTGATTACACCGAAGTAACTATTTCTCGCATACTTTTTCGCAATGGACAAAGTGAATATCAGATCAACGGTGAAGCATCCCGCCTTCTAGATATTCAAGAATTACTCAGCGACTCTGGAATCGGTCGCGAAATGCACGTCATTGTTGGTCAGGGTCAACTTGATGCAATTCTTATGGCAACACCTGAAGAGCGTCGTGGCTTTATTGAAGAAGCAGCTGGCGTACTTAAGCACCGCAAACGTAAAGAGAAAGCAATTCGCAAACTTGATTCAATGCAGGCCAATCTTGCGCGCGTTAATGACCTTACAGTTGAACTTCGCCGCCAACTTCGCCCGCTGGGCAAGCAAGCAGAAGTCGCAAAGAAAGCCGCCACGATTCAGGCGGATCTCCGTGATGCAAAGCTACGTTTATTAGCTGATGATTACATTTCTCTTTCAAAGACTCTTGATGCAGAAGTTGCAGATGAAAATGCGTTACGTGAACGTCGCGCACTTGTTGAAGCAGAACTCGACAAAGTACGACGACGCGAAGAAGAACTTGATGCAACCTCTGCCTTCGAAAGCCCATTGCTTATACAAGCCCAAGAAAATTTCTACTCACTTAACGCACTACGCGAAAAATTCCGTGGCACGCAATCACTCGCTCAGGAGCGTTCTCGTTTCTTAGCTGAAGAAGCAGAAGAAGCTCGTAGCGCCGGAAGAGATCCTGAAGCTCTCGATCAGGAAGCGGCTGCTCTTCGTGCCGAAGAGGCACAATTACGTTCTGATGTTCTCACTGCGCAAGCGGCTCTCGTCGCTGCAACAACTTCTTTAGCAACTGCCGAAGCTGCGTTAAAGGCTGAAGAAGACACAATTGCTGCAGCGTTGCGAGCAATTGCAGATCAACGCGAAGGCACAGCGCGCCAAGAAGGACACATTAAATCTCTCGCTGCTCGATTAGATGCAATCAAAGAAGAAATCAGCCGTCTCGAAGCGGCGCGCGCAGAAGCACAAACTCGCGTGGATAGCGCCAAGAGTGATTACGCACAATATGAAATGGAAATCGGCAATGCAGGCGCCGGAGAAGAAGGTCTAGATTCTCAATTTGAAAGTGCAAAGTCATCTCTTGAAAGTGCAAAGAAAGTACACGCTGATCTTGTTGAGGCAGAGCGCGCTGCAGATCGCGAACGAAATTCCGCAGAATCTAAACTCGAAGCGATCCGCCTTACATCAGATACACGTGATGGAGCGGCTGCTCTTATTCGTGACTCTCGCGGCGTTCACATCCTTGGAAGCATTGCATCGCTGATTCAGATTGATAATGGATGGGAGGCTGCAACGGCTGCTGCCCTTGGTTCTTTAGCAGATGCAGTTGTCGTCAAGGACTTAACTTCAGCTGTCACTGCCCTCACAACTTTACGGAGTGAAAATCTTGGACAAGCAGATGTACTTGTATACGAACCTGGAGCGCAACCAGCCTCTAGTGCACCCAGTGGTTTACCCACACTGCTCAATCACGTTCGATCAAGTCAAATTTCTGAACTCTTGGCATCGCTACTTGCATCAACAGTCGTGGCAGAGAACGCTCGTGAAGCAGAGTCAATTCTTCGTCAACACCGTGGAGTCACAGTAGTAACTCGTGATGGAGATGTTCTGACATCACAACGTGCTCGTGGTGGATCTGCATCTTCCACATCACTTATCGAAATTAAAGCGCTGGTTGAAGATCTTTCAAAGAAACTTGAAGATTTCAATCACAAGTGCGATCGCCTCAAATTTGAAATAGCTTCGGCAGCTACTGAAGTCGAAGGCAAGCAATCTGCTTTTGATTCCTCTCTTGCCAAATTAAATGAATCTGATGCCCGCATCGCTGCACTTACTGAGCAGCTTGCGGTGTCGGGTCAAAATGCAAAGTCAGCTACTGCCGAAGTAGAGCGACTCACACTTGCAATCAACGAGGCCACTTCTGCTAAATCTCGTGATGAGAATGAGCTTTCAATTGCAAGTAATCAGATGCAACATCACGGCGAGATTGCAGAACCTGATCATTCAAAGGCAGAAAACCTTCGCAATAGCGTTTCGCAGGCACGCACCTCAGAAGTTGAAGCACGCCTTGCGGTGCGTACATCTGAGGAAAGAGTTGGATCTGTTGCAGCGCGCGCACTCGCACTAGAAGAATCTGCTCGAGCAGAACGAGAAGCCTCCGAACGAGCTGTTTCGCGACGCGGAGCTCGTGCACGCGGAGCGATTGTTTCTCAAGCAATTGCAGAAGCAGCATACGAAGTTCTCATTAATATTGAACGTTCAATTGCCAAAGCACAGACAGAACGTTCGCGCCTGGAAGTAAATCGCTCAGATCGTGAAGGAGAAACTCTGACTGTGCGTTCGCGTAATCGCGAACTCACTGCAGAACTTGATCAACTTACTTCGAGTGTTCACCGAGATGAGATTGCTCGCGCAGAGCAGAGAATGCGCGTCGAAGCTTTACAAGCTAAAGCTGTTGAAGAACTTGGGATAGATATTCCAACCCTGATTGGCGAATACGGTCCAGATAAGGATGTTCCTACATTTATTGAAACAGAGTCCGGTGAGATTGTTGCAACTGAACTGATTCCGTATCGTAGAGACCAGCAGGAGAAGCGACTAGCCGCAACTGAAAGATCACTTACTCTCCTTGGAAAAATTAACCCACTTGCACTCGAAGAGTACAACGCCCTTGAAGAGCGTCTAAAGTTTTTGGCCGAACAGCTAGAAGATTTGAAGAACACTAAGAAAGATCTCTTGGATATCATCAAGGAAGTTGATGACCGCGTTCAGCAAATCTTTATGGAGGCTTTTGAGGAAGTTGCAGAGCACTTCAAGGATATTTTTGCTCGCTTGTTCCCAGGTGGAGATGGAAAACTCTTCCTCTCTAACCCAGATGATCCATTGAATACCGGTGTTGATGTTGAAGCTCGACCTCCAGGAAAGCGAGTTAAGCGACTTTCACTTCTCTCCGGTGGAGAAAAATCACTCACCGCTGTTGCAATGCTGGTCGCAATCTTTAAGTCACGTCCAAGCCCGTTCTATGTGCTCGATGAAGTTGAAGCAGCACTTGATGATGTAAACCTTGGCCGACTCTTGACGATTTTTGAAGAGTTACGCGAAAGCTCACAGTTGATCATCATCACTCACCAAAAGCGAACCATGGAGATTGCCGATGCGCTGTACGGAGTCACTATGCGTGGCGACGGTGTCACGGAAGTTATTTCACAACGCTTACGTGAATCTGAAACTGCTTAGCACCTAGGGTCTTTTAACTATGGGTCTCTTTAATCGACTAATCGCAAAGGTACGTGGAACAACCACAGCCTCTTCTATTGAATGGTCTGAAATCGAGAGCGAACTTTTGGCTTCAGATCTTGGACCAACGCTAGTTGCCACGCTGCTGGCAGAGGCAAAGAAACTGCCAGGCGATGACGTTGAAAATGCTATGAAAGAAATTCTACGTTCAAAGTTATCAACGAAAGACCGAGCACTGTGCTCTGGAGACTCACCACAAATCATTCTTGTTGTTGGTGTCAATGGAACCGGGAAAACAACATCAGTCGCAAAATTAGCAACGCATTTGCATTCAGAGAAGAAGAGTGTGCTTTTGGGGGCTGCAGATACATTTCGAGCAGCAGCGGCAGATCAACTCACAACATGGGGAGATCGAATCGGCATAGAGACCATCACGGGCAAAGAAGGTGCAGAGTCGGCATCTGTTGCCTTCGATAGCGCCACACGTGCGATGGAAGAGAAAGTAAATTACTTACTGATTGATACTGCTGGTCGATTACATAATAAAAATGATTTAATGGCCGAGCTTGGAAAAGTAAAAAGAGTTGTTGAAAAAGTCGCGCCAGTATCAGAAGTATTACTTGTGATTGACGCAACGACTGGGCAGAACGGAATGATGCAAGCGCGTATTTTTAGTGAAGCTGTCGAGGTAACTGGTCTGATTGTTACAAAACTTGACGGCAGCGCTCGTGGTGGAATCGCCTTAGCAATTGAGAACTCGCTTGATATTCCTATTAAATTTGTTGGCACGGGCGAGGCCGCAGGGGATTTCTCCGCCTTCGAGCCAGAAAAATACCTAGACGGGCTGCTGGCGTAACGCACTTGTAACAAACCAGGCGCATTTGTGACGCGGTCTTAACCTGTCAATCTATTGGCTGTAACTCACCCAGGGCATCTTTGCGCCATCTCAATGACGAGTATCTCTCACTCTCGAATGGACTCGAAATGGATCAAGTAGTTCTTAATGGCGGTGACACCGCGTGGATGTTGGCAAGTACAGCTCTCGTACTTCTCATGACTCCTGGATTGGCATTCTTCTACGGAGGAATGGTTCGCACAAAGAGCGCTCTCAACATGATGATGATGTCTATGATCACAATCGGAATCGTGAGTGTGCTGTGGGTAATTTATGGATTCGAATTAGCGTTTGGTCATTCAGCTGATTCACCGTGGTACGGGGGAATCGGATTTAGTGGGCTCGGAAGTCAGGTGGATGAACTCACCAACAATGGTGGCGTGTATCCAATCCCCGTACTTGTCTTTGCTGCATTTCAATTAATGTTCGCAATAATCACTCCTGCACTTATTTCCGGCGCAATTGCTGATCGCGCAAAATTTACTTCTTGGGCAGTCTTTGTTGCAATCTGGTCAACAGTTGTGTACTTCCCAGTTGCACACTGGGTATTCGCCTTTGGAAACAAAGTTGGCGATGTAGTAACAGGCACTGGTTATCTTGCAGGTAAGGGCGTACAGGACTTCGCAGGAGGCACGGCAGTGCATGTCAATGCGGGCGCCGCTGGTCTCGCTCTTGCAATTGTTCTTGGTCAGCGCATCGGATGGCGCAAAGAATCAATGCGCCCACATTCATTGCCATTGGTGATGCTTGGTGCAGGACTTCTCTGGTTTGGGTGGTTTGGATTTAATGCAGGATCAGCACTTGCAGCAAATGGAATTGCAGGCCTTGCCTTTATGAATACACAAGTGGCAACAGCTGGAGCAGTTCTTGGTTGGTTGCTTGTTGAGAAGGTTCGTAACGGCCATGCAACCTCACTCGGTGCAGCATCTGGCGTCGTTGCAGGACTTGTAGCAATCACACCTGCGTGTGCATTCGTCGCTCCATGGGCTGCAGTAGTCATTGGCTTCATCTCAGGAATCCTCTGCTCACTGGCTGTCAGCATCAAATACAGGCTTGGATTCGATGATTCACTCGATGTTGTGGGCGTTCACCTCGTAGGTGGAATTTGGGGCTCACTCTCTATTGGTTTCTTCGGAACAAGTGTTGTTAACAGCATCGGCCTCGATGGAATTCTTTATGGCGGTGGAACTGCTCTGCTAATGAAGCAGTTGCTCGGCGTTGGTCTCGTATTTGCATACTCTTTCATCGCTACTCTGATTATTGGATACGCGATTGAAAAAACTATTGGCTTCCGTGTTACTCGCGAAGTTGAAATCGAAGGCATCGACCTCCTGGAACATGCTGAATCCGCTTATGAACTAGCTAGCTCATCACGAGGAGGTTCATCACTATGAAGTTAATTACTGCAATCCTGAAACCGTTTAAGTTAGATGAAGTAAAGGAAGCGCTCAAAGCTGTAGGAATCAAAGGTATGACCGTTTCTGAAGTGAGCGGGTTTGGTCGTCAAGGTGGACACGCCGAGGTCTATCGAGGTGCCGAGTACACCGTGGATCTCGTTCCTAAAGTTCGCCTCGAAATTCTCGTTGATGACAAAGATGTTGCATCTATCGTGGATGTAATCGTCAAAGCAGCATCAACTGGATCAATCGGTGATGGAAAGGTTTGGACAACTCCCGTAGAACAGGTCGTACGTGTTCGAACAGAAGAGCGAGGACCTGACGCTATTTAGCCACTCAAAACTTAGATACGCGTCATGAGAAGAAGAGAGATGTGCGAAATCGGATGAAGTAGAGTTCCACCATTATGTTCGAGACACTCACCTCTAGATTCGCTGGTGCATTTGGCTCGCTGCGTTCGCGTGGAAAAATCTCTGAAAGTGATATCGAGCTCGCAGTCCAAGAAATTCGAGAAGCGTTACTCGAAGCAGACGTTGCGCTCAGCGTTGTCGAAAGTTTCACCGGCAAGGTACACAGTCATGCTCTAGAAATTCTACCGACGCTACAAGCGGGTTCGAATCAAGCGGAAGCCATCTATTCAGTAGTCAATAAAGAACTGACAGAAATTTTAGGTGGTGGAGCTCGCCGAATTCGATTTGCAAAGAAGCCACCAACTGTCATCATGCTTGCAGGGTTACAGGGTGCGGGTAAGACAACTCTTGCCGCAAAGCTTGCAAAGTTTTATAAAGATCAAGGCGAGACTCCAATTTTGGTTGCCTCTGACTTGCAGCGACCTAATGCTGTCAATCAACTCCAAGTAGTTGGTCAATCAGTTGGTGTTCCTGTCTTTGCACCAGAACCTGGTAACGGTGTTGGTAATCCTGTAAACGTTGCGCGCGATGGAGTGCAGTTTGCGGCTTCAAAACTTCACAGCATGGTTATTGTCGATACTGCCGGTCGCCTTGGTGTCGATGACGAACTCATGAAGGAAGCAATCGCGATACGTGATGCTGTTACTCCCGACGAAATTCTCTTTGTAGTCGATGCGATGATCGGCCAGGATGCTGTGAAAACTGCACAGGCATTTCAAGAAGGCGTTGGCTTTGATGGTGTTGTCATCACTAAACTCGATGGCGACGCACGTGGCGGATCAGCACTCTCTATTGCTGCACTCACGGGTCGCCCGATTATGTTTGCATCCGTCGGAGAGAAGATTTCTGATTTCGATATCTTTTATCCGGAGAGAATGGCATCCCGCATTCTTGGTATGGGAGATGTTGCAACCCTTGCAGAGCAAGCCAAAAAAGCTTTTGATGGCGATACTGCCAAGAAACTTGAAGTTAAATTCGCCTCTGGAGAAGAGTTCACTCTTGATGATTTCCTTGAACAATTAGAAGCTATGTCCAAGATGGGCTCGATGGGCAAGTTGCTTTCAATGCTCCCGGGTTCAGGTCAGATGAAGAAGCAGATAGATAATTTTGATGAATCTGAGATAACTCGCACAAAAGCGATTGTGCAATCAATGACTCCACTTGAACGACGAGACCTAAAAGTCCTTAATGGTTCTAGGCGAGCAAGAATTGCTACAGGTTCTGGCAGAAAAGTTTCTGATGTGAATGCTCTCGTAGATAAATTCACTGCGGCACAAAAGATGATGAAGCAGATGAGAAATGGTGGATCCATTCCTGGAATGCCACCAATGCCTGCTGGGATGCGGCCGCCAGGGGGAGCAGGCAAAGCTCCTGCGCAGAACTCTCAAAAGAAGAAGTCGAAATCTGGAAATCCCGCTAAGCGTGCGCTGGAAAATGGTTCGATTTCTTAATTTTGAGCGCAACTGGCAAGATTAGCCACCTGTTACAGGGCCCTCTACCCCGGTAACAATCCAATCCACAGTTGGACCCCAAAGTTACGCACCCCGCTGTAACGATGTCGGCCTGACACACTTTTTAGGAGCACTACTTCTTTGTCAACAAAAATTCGCTTAATGCGCATGGGAAAAATTCGCACACCCTATTTCCGCATTGTTGTAACAGATTCACGTAAAGCACGTAACGGACTTTCAATTGAAGAAATTGGCCGCTACGTTCCAGGACAAGAGCCATCAATCATCGAAGTTAATTCAGAGCGCGCTCTGTATTGGCTTGGCGTTGGTGCACAACCATCAGAGGCAGTAGAGGCGCTTCTGAAGGTGACTGGAGATTGGCAGAAGCACAAGGGTCTTCCAGGAACTGAAGGAACACTTCG
>B570J29032_109958667_pt1 | contig 14203 bp, 18 predicted proteins | sample LakMenEpi16Nov12_FD_29032 | JGI IMG/M metagenome (IMG submission 29032)
GTGATTACTTCGCCTAAAAAAATCGGATTTTCAGTAATTTTGGGGTCTGCGTGTACTGCGGCGTTTCTTGCTGCTTGGCGCGCTGTGGTCTTTCTGTTGACATATTGGGCGCCTCGAGAGCTGTTGCATTTAGCGCATGCTGGTACGAGGTTGGCTGAAGAGTCATCTCCTCCAGCGTCATGCTCTAGAAGGTGGTCTGCTTGTGTGGCTGGGCGCCCGCATCCCCAGTAGCAATCTGGTGAGCCTTCTAGAAGTGCTGCTCTGTTGGCTTTGTATTGTGCGGTTTGTTTTCTGTTGCCTGCCATGTGTTCCTTTTTGCTACCGCCCTTGCTTCGCTGCGGTTGGTCTTATGTTAGTGAGAGAGTCTGAGCTAGGTGTCCCTCCCGCCGTTTGTGGGTTGTCTCCACTGGTCGCCGTTTGAATCCTTGTAGGGCCGTCACCATCGTGTTTTAGAAGTTCATACTCTGCTCAAGGCTCTTTGCCGTTTCGGGCAAGCCTCGTCTACCCCTGTCCCCAGGTGTGAAATACCTACACAGTGCAATCCCGTATGAGGCCATGAGTCTTTAAGTTTTAAATGATGGCTGGAAGCAGTACCGCTTCGGGATTCATCTTTCTCCCATTTAACTGCCTAAGACTCGCACTCTAGGCAGACCATCTTTTTAAATTGTGTGGGCAGGTTAGCCCTTGCGTATGCCAATGAGTAGACATGCTCCTAAAGCCACTATGAAGGCGTACCAGGCAAGCAGAATCATTTAGCGCGGCCCAATCGCTCAGCAATCGATGACAAGTCAGCTGGGCGCCATAAATACACTTCTGCATAGGGCGCTAACGCTTTAAGCCATACAAGTTGCTCTGGGCTTGCTTTACCGTTGTCGAGTTTCAACTCTGCGAAAATTAACCCTCTTGTTTCGTGGGCCATGGTGATATCGGGGTATCCCTTGCAGTCTGAGCGCCATACGCCAGGTCTTACTTGCCCTGGTGAGGGATGGAAGAATTGCCAGCCATTCATAAGCGCCAAGGTGCGTATTTGGTCTTGAAATATGCGTTCTGTGATGCTTTTAGCGTTTTTCAAAGTGCCTCAGTGCAAACCAGCCGCCTAGCACAGCCATAAAGGCGCTGTGAGACATGAACATTAGGAAATTAGCCATTTTTATCTTCGTCACGAGTGATGGCGAAATACAACTCATAGCCACAGTCACACATGCAGGCCCTACGGCATTTAGGCAAACAGCCTGGGTGCATTGTGAATGCTTTACGCGCTATGCGCTCCCATTGTTGTTGCTGCCTACGCAGTACTCGAATCTCTTGCTGCAGGTCGGCTATAAAGTCTTTTGCTGTTCCTTCATCCATTAGAAAAGGCTTTCTTGTGTGTTTGCTTGCGGTGTTGAGTATTCGTGGCAGTTGTCTTTAGGGCAGTACCAAATAACAGCCCATTTTGGGGCTTCATCAAATGCAGTTATAGCTTCTGTGAAGTGCGGAACTTTCCAGGCATGGCATTTGTCGCAGTGGGGCGCGCTCACGATGTCCATTAGAAAGGCTCCTCTGGGGTGTCGTATTCAACGGCAGGCGCAGGCTGGTTGCCCGCCTCTAACTGCTTTAACTGGTCAATGTAGGCCGAGGCTTGGCGCTTAGTGAAAGATTGCAGCTCTACAGGCGGGGTCTTGCCCAGTGACTTGCATACGGCCTTAATCATGTTGCGCTGCTTATCGCTGGCTAGGTCTGCAGGCTCAGTAATGGTGACATTGCCTGACATGCGCTTAACCTTTTGCATTTCTTCTCGAGATGGGCGCTTTTCCAGATTGGCAGTGGGGAAGTAGCTCTCACACATGCGGCCTAAAGCCGATGTCTCGCAGTTTTCCACATGGCTTGTGCGGTTTACATTGCCTGCGCCTCGTACCTCTTCTGCGTGGCCAGTGGCCATGAGGTTTGCGCCTAGCCACAGCTCAGCCCTAAAGATGCAGATATCAGCGCCAGGCTCTGAGAGAAGCACAGTAATGATGCGGGGCTCTAGGTCTTTGCTTCTAAGTGTGTCCAGCAGGCGCGCTAGGCGTACTGCTACTGGCTCATAGGAGTCGAGGTCAAAGCTCATAGGTTGCCTGGCTTGTACTGGTTAGCCATGAAATTTGCGAGCTCATGCAGAGCGTTATTGACATCAAATTTGGGCTGGGTGGTGTCTAGTGATGGATGGCGGCGCATACGCATAATTGCTATGGCGTAATCCACGGCGTCACGCTCAATAAAGCGCATTTCGCTATCTAGTCTTTCGCTGAGCATTTCCAGCGTGGTAATTGTTTCTAAATCTGTCATGTTTCCTTTTTCTATTTTCCTGAGGTTCCCCGCCAGTGGGCTAAGCCACCATTCCGATACAAGTAACCAGCAACTTTGACATTACAGGTGGGGTCTTGCAAAGAACGAATCAGCTGATTGCGTGGCCGTTTGCAGACTTTAGCCACTACTCGATTCCAGGTCGAATTCACCTGGCTGAGTCCAATATCGTAAGACCTAACAGCCTTGCAGTTTTTGTAAATCGCAGCTGGGGCTAATTGGCAATCACGGTGGCTTTTGCCTTTGTGATAATTCCAGCCGATTGCTTTGGGTTCGCATTTTGACTCGCGCCACAAAATGAAGCTCATCTCTTTAACGGGTAGCCCGTACTTGCGTAGTAGAGGCTCCCACTGGGGGCAGGATTTAGCCTGCGCTTGCGCTGGGGCTGGTACTGCGAAAACGAATAAAACGATTAAAGGCATAATTTTTTTAATCAATCTCTGCCACTTCTGTAGATGGGCCCCAGTCCGAGTCTCTGTCAGGCCGTGTGCTCACGGTGATGCTCAGAATCAGCCCTTGCAGGTCAGTAAAAACCTGAATGAGTGTTGTCTTGTCTTTAGACCATAGTTCCCTATAGCCGATATAGCGCGGACTAGTCACAGTCATACCACTCACTAGTTAAGAGCTCCTGCACCTGGTCAGGCATCAGCACAAAGCCTCGAGAGGGATTGTCAGAGCCAGCTGCGAAATCTCGCTTCTGCAGTAAGTCCCTATTCATGCGTAAATACTTTTTAAGCCTAGGCACAGAGACGAGAACGAAAGAGCCAGGCCCAAAGCGGTAAGCCCACCATTTAGCCTCGGTGACATTGATGCCAGAATCCTTCCAGAAGCCGTGAGCGGGCTTCTGCTGGGTCTCCACGGCCATTCTGCCATTCCTGTACCTGTCAGATTTGACCTCTACTGAGGAGCCTTGTACAGCGTTAAAAAATTCGACTAGTTCAGCCTCTCCAGCCTTGCCGTAAGCCAGGTCTACTTTGAAATCAAAGCGGGGGTCATAGCCGTTAGTGAGTCTTGTCATGATTTACCTTTCGGGGCGTTCCGAGCGCCTGGGGAAACTATACACAAGAGAGGGGGGCGGTGGTGGGAATCGGAAAAAGGTAGACGACCCCCACCACCTAGGCCGCGCGCCAAGTTCGGAAGGCGGCGCAGCAGTTCTCTAAAGCTTTGGGGGCTTAGGCAGGGAGCGCCAGACCTCTTCTAATTTCTTGGCGTCAGTGGCCATTTCCATTGAAAGCTCAAAATGCAACCAGGCCCCGCCTGAGCCTGCACTTTCGGCGGCGTTTTGGTAAACCTTTACGCCTTTGGAGCCCTCGCCTCGAGAACAGCGATAGCCCCGCCCAAATTCGCCAAAGCTGTAGTCATGCAGCTCACACAGGCCGAGTGCTTCTGAGTGTTCTAGGAACCAATCCCACGCCTGGCGGGCTTTCGCTCGGCCATCTCTGGTGGCGGGATATCCAATATCGCCTGCAACCCCGAGGCTATGCACTGAAAGGGTTTTCTTGCCGCGCATGTTACGCACCACCCAGGTGCCCAGATTGGTGAAGCCCCAGCGCTTACGGCACAGCTCTACGAATTTTTCAGTGCCAGCAAGTTTGCCTTTACCTGGCTCTTTGACTGGCCAATAGGGATAGGGGCGGTTGCTCATGGCTGTGGTGGGTCTTTCGGCTTGTCTTTCAGGCCGTTGCCTGCGAGTAGTCCAATTAGGCCGCCTGCAAGCGTCATCAGCATTGGGCTGAGTACGCCCCAGGCCTCGGCGTCATTAGGGCTCTGCTCAGTGGGTTGCACCACGAATAGCAAGCCAAAGATTAGGGATGCAATGGCCATAACGAATGACAAGGTAAGGCCGATACCTACCACGAGGATTAGGCGGGCTTTTATTTCCTCATTGGTGAGGCGGTTTTCTGGTTTCATTGGCAGCGCCTTTCATAGAGCCCAGTGGCTTTGGTGGTTTCGCAGTTTTCGCGGACTCGGTCAGCGCAAGCGGTCAGGCTAAGCGTCAGGATTATTGGCAGTATGAGTTTGTGCATTTGCCTGCGCCTCTCTGATGTTGTTTGCTTCTTGTTCTGTTGCCTCGCGAATGTGGCCGTTAACAGAAATAAAAATTTTATCTTCCATTTTATTTTCTTATTCCAAACACTCGAATAGTGCCACCGACCATCGTCCCCGATGATGGGTAGAAGTGAAAATCTGTGTGCTGTGTTAGGTCAGTTTGAATACCTGAAATAACAAAAGCAGCGTCAGAGCGTGCAAATTGGGCAGTAAAAAAACTAGGCGTAGCCAGGTATGGAGCATTTACATAAAACTGCCCTGAGGCTTTATCCGAGCTAGTGCCGCCTACTTCCCAATAGCCAGGTGTGTTTTGGTTCAGGTTTAGGTTCGTACCTGTGTAGCCACTAAACAGACCACCAAAACGGTAGTTGGTGGTTACTGGCGATGAGATAGTGCCAAATCGAAGAAAGAAACCTGCGCCATTTACGCTTGCATCAATGTCGGAATACGAAATCAGGTAGTTGTCGTAATCGCTACTAAATGCGTCTGAAATATCTACGGCTGAAACACTGCTAGCCCCTACAGGAACAGACATAACCAAAAACATTCCGAGCTGGTTCATCTGTGCGGCCGTCAGGACTGCGCCTGCAGAAAAGGTGGGTGGGGTTGCCATAGCGTTAGTTTACCTATCTAGAAGCTGAGCTTGTTGAAATCAAGACGCCCATAAATGGGGTCATCCAAAATAAAAAAGTTATTTTGTGGGTAGCCAGAAACATTGAACGAGTAGCGCACATCGTCAGGGTCTGCAGTGACAGTCCAGCCCTCTATAACACTGTTGTAGGTGGTGCCTCTGAGCTCGATAGGTAGGCGGTAGCCCACTCCTGCAGCAACTACCTTGGCAGGGTCTAAAAGCCATTTAAGGCTGTTTTTGGTTGTGATGGATACAGGCACACTTGTGGAAGTGTCAAACTGCCCCAGCGTGTAATCAGCCAAATTCTCGGCTTGCTCGTCTGATTCGTCATAAGTGGAAATCTGCAAGTTACGCGCCCCATCTCCTGCCTGCGCAATGCTTAGACCCTCAGGGGTAACAGTTACTTGAGTAAAATAGTTATCGGTCAGGCTGGCAAAAGTGACAACATCGTAGGCAATGCCAGTGCCTGCAGGGTTGCTATCAGTGAACTTAAAACCCGTGTAAGAGGTGGGCGCTTCGCTTGCGTCAAAGGTGACATCACGGCCGTAAAAGAGAAGGCTTGAGGCTTGCTCTTTGAGCCTGCCCTGCTCAGTGGCTACCAGCTGGTTAATGATGTTGCCAGCGTCACCAGTGATAAAGCCACTCGAGGTGTTAGAGCGTGTGTCCACATCGGTAACAGTGGCGCTATCGCCTGTCAAAGCGTTGCCTACTCTGGTGGCTTCAAAACCTGTAGAGCCGCCACCCATCAGAAAGTTTTTAAGGTAGCCACGGCCCAGGCGCGCTATGTAGCCCTCAAGGGAAATAATGGCAATGTCCTCATTAGCCACCATGCCGTATTCGTACTGAATGTTGGTTACATACCCTGCGCAGATTGCTTGGCTGTTAATGCTGAGAGTCACGAGCGCTTCCAGCACGATTGCTGCAGGCAAGGTCTGAGGGTTTCGGACAGTGATAGAGCCCCTGCCCGCGCTGAACTGGTCAGATTTGGCAGAGCGCCCAGCAGTCCAGGTCATGGCAATAATTGAGCCGATAGAGCTAGAGCTTGGCCCTACCGCTGAAAGTGTCGGAAGCGCCATTTAGATTGCCGTAGCTACTCGAATGGGCACAGCGCCATTAGTGCGCATGTATCGGCGCAAAGCGTCTACTACTGCCTGAGGGTCTGCACTGCTCACCTGGATGGTTACATTATTGCCACCCATTGAGTCCATCTTTGACAATGGGATTACGGCCTCGGGGCCTTTTTCGCCAATCACTGCCAGGGTGGCCGAATTTACGATGCCCCCCTCTGCTAGCAGAGGAATGTTAGGGACATCAAAGCCTTTACCGCCAAGACCAGGCACAAAGCTAGGGAACTTGAAAGACAGTTTGCCTATTGTGTTATTCCACAGCGATGCAATGCCATTGAAGATGGTTTTATAGAAGCCGAGCACTGTAGAGAAATAGCCCTTAATCAGGTCAATAGAGCCAGATACTGCACCTGTGATGAATCTAAAAACAGAATCAACTACAGCCCTAAAGCCATCAAATTTCTTGTACGCAATGACCAACGCCGCCACCAGCAGACCGATTCCCACAACAATTAAAACAATGGGGTTAAGAGCCATCACAGCGTTAAAGGCGGTCTGCACTGCCGTGAAGGCTGTAGTGGCTGCAGTCCAGGCGGTCATAGCGCCATTGACTAAAACTATGGCAGCTGCGATGCCACCAATGACACCAGCAACGGTCAAAAATACTGCCGTGTTCTCGCTAGCCCAGTTGCCCATTTGCGTAAGAAAAGGCAAGACCTTTTCAATAATTGGCAGAAGCGCCGCGCCGATGGTTTCTTTAGTTTCGTCAAGTGAAACTTTCAGGCGTTGAAATTGTCCCTCTGCCGTGTTTGCTTTGGTGGATGCAGCACCGCCGAAAGTATCGGCCAGCACACTCATAGCGCCTTCAGCGTCTAGGCCGCCTTTAATCAGGTCTTTAAGTTTCGGGTCTAACTTGGCAAGCGCTTTAGTGTTGCCACCATAAGCCTTAGCCATTGCGTCAGTGACTGCAGATAAGGGCTTACCTGTCGCCGCTGCAATGTCCATAGCAAGCGCGGCGCCTTGCTGGGCCTTCTCGAGTGAGCCTGTCTGAGTGGCGAGTTTCGCAATCGCTGGCCTCAAGTCACTATCGGTCACGCCAAGCAATTTGCCTTGTGTACTTATCCAGTCCTCATTTGCCTTAATCTGGGCATCAGTGGCGGCAGTGTTATTCTTTAGCGCTTTGCTGAGAAGCTCCTGTGCAGCCGCATCTTCGACTGCACCCTTGCCCGCGTCAAACAGTGCAGCGCCCAAAGCGCCCACGGCTGCAGCGGCAGGCAAAAAGGCTTTCTTCATTACAAAGCCCGCCTTGGCGGTAGCGCCCTCTAAGGATGCAAACTCTTTCTTAGCCTTCTCAATACCTTTGGAATTGAACTCAGAGACAATGGGAATAAATACGGCCATTACTGCACCAGCTTTCTATTAACGCTTGCCAAGACTTCTTCAATGGCCTTAAGGATGTCTTGCGTTGCCTGGCCATAAATAAACTTGGCTTCACGCCACATACCGCGCTGAGCTCTGCCGTAGTAGGCATTGAGATTGCGCACAAAAACAGAATTTGCATCCCGCAAGCCTGCAATGTCAAAAATTGCCCCGCCAGCGTTTTTCTGTGTCAGCGTCACAAGTGGAATGGTGCCCTTAACTGAGCGCCCGCCTACCTGGATGGTTACACCCTTGCGCACTTTCGTAGGGTCATAAGAAAGCCTGCCAGCGCTCTTACGGCCAGGAGCCATACCAGAAAGCGGGGCCTTATCTGGGTAAGTAGCTGAAACTCGATTAACCATCTCAGAGCCTGAGGCTTTGATTTTGTTTACAGCTTGAAACTTGGTTTTAGAGTCAAGTTTATTGAGCTCAGCCAGCGCCGCCTTCAGGCCGTAAATTTCTGTGCTGGCGCTTACGCTCATCTTGTTTTCTTCCTTGACTCATTAATAATACTAATGCAGGTATTCAAGTCGGGAATGTCAAAAGGGATGTCAGGCGGCCAATACCCGCACTCAACTAGCAAAGATGCTAGGGAATGTCGGTAAGTGCCGCCTCGGTAGGGTTTGCATCCTCCTGGTCAATCACCTCGAGTGACACCAGTTGCTTAATGAAGTCATCCAACATAAGTGGGATGCCATGAATACCAGCGAGCTTGGCGGCCTCGTGAGCCATAAAAGCTAAATCTTCCATGCCGATACCATCGGCCAGCTGTGAGGCTTTGCGCTTGTACTTGCGTTCCCAATTGACAATTACCATGAGGTTTGTCTTGACAACTGCTGGGCCGTTGCCCAGGTCTATTTGCATTGTTAGCTGCATTGTCGGCTGCTTTCTTTTTGGGGTTTAAGGCGCTGTGATGTCGCGCGTAACAGTTCCACCCTGGAAGGTGGCCTCAATCATGCTGAGCTCGCCATAGGTGCCATTGATTGGCTGGAAGGATGCAAGGAAAGCATTGATTACTGTGTACTCAGGGTTGCTAGCGGATTCGGTAGCGCCTGCAGGTGAGATGGTGATTTCTGTAGTGCCATCGCCGAGCAAATCCCAGAGGGTGGCTTCCACAGAAGATGCGCCATAGGAAGCGTACATCGTGAGCACTACTTCGACCGATTGAAGGCCCTTTACGAACACATGGCCTGCATCTCCAAAACTGGTGCTTTCCAATGCGTCAAAGCCCACCGTGATTGCCGCCGCAGAAGTTACGGAAGTTAAATCAACCTTGGCCCCGCCAGTGGTTGGCGCCAAGTTTACTGTTGGATTCGTGAGGTATGTAGTTGAGCTGGTAGCCATGTTTTAACTCCTAGGTATTAGGTGAGTCGGGGCACCTGTGCTTTGTAGATTATTGCAGATTTTAACGGTCTTTGTGTGCATCACAGATTCTGTGCTTGCATTCTGATACTGAGGTCATAAGCGGGGAACTCTTGGCCACCGATAGAAGCCAGGGCTGGGGTACCGCTGTTCACGGCCACATTTTTGCCGAGTAGGGCAGCTGAGATAGCAAGCAGTGGGCGCAAAGTGTCCAAGTTGCCTGGGCCAATGCCAATAATGCGCACTGGAAAGGTCATAGTAACTATGTGGTCGTTGAGCGCTTCGAAGGATGGCGCGTCAATGAAACAACAGTTGCTATTTAGGTTTCTGGGGTCTGTTACAACTCTCAGCCCTGTGATGGTTGCCAGCGTGGTTGCCAGGTCATCTATGGCCTCATTGAAAAGGTCTGTGTAAGCCATCAGGCCACCGCTGGGCGGTCAATGCCTAGAAGCTGCTTAACCATTGGCGTAAATGCGTTAGTGGTGATGGCTTGGCCCATTGAGTCAAAGCTTGCGAATTGGTCAATACTGCCGCGCTGTCTGTAATAGGCGCCACACAGCATTATTGCCCCGAGGGTGCAATCTCCTGAGGGAGAAGTAGCGAGCGCGTCAAAGTAGCCCGCTTCCTGCCTGCGCCGATAGGCAACCTGATTACCTGCAGAGACACACTGAGCTAAAAATGTGCTCTCATCGGCTGTAGGGCTCGTAAGGCCGAGCCATAACTGTACTTGCGCACTCGTCACCCATGTACAAGTTTGCGTGTACACAAGCGAGCCTGGCGGGATTGCAGCGCCACGCTCTAAGTCTGCGTCAGCGTCATAAAACATCACCTGATTAGGCAAAGGCTGATTGGCATCTAAAAGAATGTTGCCTTCAGTATCTGTACCTGTGTATAGGTACTGGGGCAGGGCGTAAACAGTGTGTGTACCGTTTAGCCCATGCCCTAACCCGCTAAGGGTGATGGATTCGCCCAGAGCAATATCTGTGTTTTCCAGCGTCTGAACAACTGCGTAGTTGTCCAGGCGCTGATGAAAAATAACACTGTAGGTAGCCATAGCGGTAACCCGCCTTTCTGACTAGGCCTGAGTAATTTTGCGAATCATGCCAGGGATTGCAGCAAAAGTGCTGGCGTATCCGTGGAAACTCATGTTACGGCCCAAAACTGCAGGCTGTTCTACGCTCATCAATCCGCGGATGGATTCGTAGTACTCGAAAGCATCGCCTTGGCCTTGGCCTACGCGAGTGACAATCATTGTCTTTGCAGCAAAGTTGCTGTCTACGACAAGTTGCAAGCCCAGAGGGTTTCCGTTCCATGAGGTTGCATTGAGCGAGCCCGCAGCGTTTTGACCTGACAAGCCATTTGCAATGAGCGGGAAAATTGCTCTGCCCGTTGAATCCACGAGCTGGCCGAGCTGTGACCATACATCGACACTGACAAAAAGATGAGTAGGCAACCAGTTGCGCCCGCTTGAGATGTCATTTGCCGAGTCAAAGATTGACTTGTAAAGGTCAGCTACTGTGCCATCCCATACGCCCGATGAAGTTGCAGCGGTAAGGAGATTGTCTGCACAGAGGTTGTCCGATGCAATCATGTACTCGCCCATAAGGTCATTGAGGATGAGCTGCATTGCTGCAGGATTCGTAAAGTCAATGTCTTGCTGGGAAAGCGTGACCTGGCCAGCAAGTGTGGTCTTGCTTACGCTGTTGGAAGCAATCACCATTGTGGTTGCTGAAGTAGCGGCCAATTCGCTTGCCTGTGCAGCAACACTTGTGTGAGTGGTGATAGTTGGGCGAATGAAAGTCTTTTGCTGGCCGTTGTCTGGGTAAGCGCGAGCGCCCACAGCCTCAACTACAGGGCGCAAGAAATTAAGGTCTTGTACCAGAGGGCCGAGCACTACAGTGCTCAAAAGGCCCAAAGTGTCAGTGGTAAGCACATCGCCAGCGGCAGCCTGCAATGAAGTGCGCTTAGAAGCTGAGTAATCAGCTACTGCCTTGTTCATGTTTGCAAAAGTGTCGCCGCCAATGTGGAAAGCGGCCATGAATTCGCCAGCTGTAGGCAAAACAAAATCACGCTTTGCAGCTGCAAATACTGGGGCTGTAGGGATAGCTGCTGCTTCCACTACTTCTGGTGCTGGTGTCTTTTCCATGTCCTCTGTCTCCTCAACTTCGGTTGTATCTGGATTATTGTCTAGATTGTCGGGGTTTTGGTGGATACTCGCCATAACTTTTTCAATGGTAGCACCCGCAAACGCTGGCTGTGGCACGAGGCTGAGCTCTTGCCATTCGGCAGCCGTGATGACCATCACGCCGTTTTCGTCATATGTAAATTCTGTGGCAGAGATTCCTACTGAGACTGAATCGAGTACGCCATCTGTAGCGAGCGTTAAAGCTTCATCACCTGCAGCAGTGGTGGAAATGCGAGCCTCAAAAAGCATGCCTTCTGGCGTGTCTTGGCGAGCGGTCACAAGACCTACTGGCTGAGTGCTGTCGTGGTACATGTAAAGCTTTGGATTTTTGCCATCTTCAGGCAATGAGCCAGGGGCAAGCATAATTTCTGTGCCGTCACTTACTCGAGCTACGACATTGTAAGGCGCTGCAATTCCTGTGAGAGTGCGGCGCGGGGTGCCGTCTGGGGCGGCTGCATCTACTGAAATAGAGCTGGCATTAAAGCGAATCATTCGGCTAGTTCCTCTTGTGTGTTTTCTTCTGGCATATCGGGGCTGTCCATTTTGTCGGCTAGCTCATTTTCTACCAGAAAATCCTCGGTGTCGTACTCTAAATAGGTTCCTCTTGGCAAAACATTATTTTGACTGAGAGTGGCCGCAATGCAGGAAGCGTAAGCCTGAACTCCAAAAATATAAAGGTCTGCTCTGGCCTGCTCGGAACTCTGATACGAATAAGCGCCAGTGCTCACACCCACCAGGTATGGCGGCACATTTGTAAGCCTTGCGCATTCCAGAGCCTGATAGTTAGCGGCGTCAATTAAGAGCATCTTGTCAGGCGTGGCGCTGGTTTCTGTGTAGCTCAGGAATTCATTTAAAGCGGCGGTCTGGTTAGTAGCTCTTGCAGCATTAAAAGCACTTGCCAGGTCTGCAAGCTCCTGGGCGCTCAAAGGCTCGCCACCAGTTTGCTTTAGTACGCCAGCTGGGATAGAGCTCTCTGCATTGCGATAGCGCGCAGCCTCGAGCTTTAACGCTGTGGCTACGGTCTGCTCTGACATATACACGATGCCTTGAATTGGGCTAAGAAACTGCACCAGGTCTTTAGGGTCAATCATGTTTCCTAAGAAATAGACCTCTTTTGAAGGCGCATACCATACGGGCCCCGCCTGGTCTGTGGTGGTTACTGAGCCAGCGGGAAGGCGCGTAAAGGATGCGGGAAAGCCATCCTGGGTGCGGCTAGTGATATACCAAAAGGCTCGGCCATAAAAGAAAAGGTCGTCAAATGTCCAAGCCATAAGAAAGTTGTAAGTAACCGTAGGGTCAGGCTGGCGCAGCCACGAACGTGGCGCTATGTGTACCTTTTCGGTTTTTCTTTCTTCCTCATTCCATTTTTCCGTGTACATCTTGAGAGGCATAGAGCCAATAACGGAAGCCATAAGGTCTCGAGCCCTCGAGATGGTGGCCACGCTCATTGCACGATTGCGCGCCTCGCCCTCGTAATAGGTGTAGTACTGGCCCACCATATTTACGCCAGACATACTGGATGAATAGCCACCTGCTGCAGCTGCTTTAGCCTGCGCTGGTGCTGGGCTCACAGCCGCTTTAGTTACTCGATTAAATAGAGCCATAGCAGGATTATGCCACATTTCTTGTGTAGGGGTGGTTATGCCCTGCCAGAATCCCGACAGAACTAGCAGAGCACAACCGCTGAAAGTTTAGCGATTAACGACAACCAGCATAGGCTTACCGCCCTGTTTTGGTCTTGACGCTAAAGCAGCCGCCCAGATGGTGCAGCGTGCTAATTCGATAGGCCCAGGGCTTCTTTTTGAAGATAGAGCTAAAGCGTTTTGCTGGTTAATTGCTACAGCTCTATTCATGTGCTCGGCAAGGTTGCTCTGGCCCATGTGAACGATACGGCCGTCATTAATCATGCCCTTAACTAAACTTGTGTATTTCAATAGCTCGCCATAGCCGACAACTTTTGAACGCCGAGCCAATGCAATCGGTACATGATGCTCAAGTGTGGGGGTGACGGCAAGCATCACCTGGGGATTTTCACAAGACTTAATCAGGGCCTCTTGCATCTCTGCAAGTGACTGAACCACGAATTCAACCTTGACATGAGCTACGCCGACATCATCCACGGCAGCGCGAACGGCCACATAGCGGGAACCATCTAGGCTCGAATCTACGGCAATCCAGCCACCCTCGGGGCCTTCAATGTCAGATAGGCAGGCATCCCACTGGCCAGGCTGAAGCCAGCAGGCGTCAGCATTCACAAACTGGTTCAGGGAACCACGCAGGAAGGATGAGCGGTCTGGGTGGTCAGCGTCTAGCAATAGGCTTTCAAGCTCGAGTGTTTGACCTAGTGCGGGGTTAGCCCAGCCCCACCATCTAGTTTCCATGACATCCACTCCAGGTGGCGGGCTCCACTCAGCAAAGTAAAAAGAGCCCTGGCGCTTTTCATCTATGAGCTGTAGGCCCTGTTCCCGATAGCGCAGCATGGCTATTGAAGCCTCAGTGCCAGCCGTTGAAGTCATCATCATTATTGGCGAGCCCCCAGCTGTGCGCACATTGCGCGCCTTCATGGTGGGCCTTAAAGAATGGGCAAGAACATTGTCGTCTACTGCGTAGATTTCATCTACCCAGATGAGGTCACAAGATAAACCCATACCAGCAGAAGGCGTAGCCGCCTTAACCAGCCAGCGGGAGCCGTCAGGCATTTCACAACTGTTACGGCCATAAGCCCGCTTAAGAGTAGCGCCAAAATACTCAGCCAAAATAGGCGCCACGATTTCAAACTGACGCACAGCAAGTGTCAGCTCATGCGCTGAATTAACTACGGTCTGAGGCTTGCCCCTCAGTGCAGCAATCGAAGTCATCCAAGCGCCAAGCACAGCCTGGCCTAAAACGGTCTTGCCACACTGGCGCGCCACAGAAATTAAACCTGCACGATTAATTAGGTCACCAGTCTCAGGGTCTGCCTCAAATAATCCATCCAGGGCGTAGAGCTGCCAATCCATGAGCTCAACCTGCATGTACTTAGAAGCAAACTCTTTGACCAAATTGGCGTAGACAGAATTCCCTTTTCTAATCGTTTCTAATCTGGGCTGAGTCCTGCCAATTCTCGAGTAGTCCTGCTGGTTCTCGCCAGTTCCCGCCAGTTCCGCTTTCGGGGATACAGACTGC
>B570J29032_109958664_pt1 | contig 14183 bp, 19 predicted proteins | sample LakMenEpi16Nov12_FD_29032 | JGI IMG/M metagenome (IMG submission 29032)
GGCGGAGTGGTGTAATGGCAGCCACAACGGACTTAAAATCCGTTGGTCGCAAGACCGTGTGGGTTCGAGTCCCACCTCCGCTACCATTTTAATTCTATTTTAAGAATTTTTAAGAATTTATGAGTTACAATCAATTCTGATTTAGAGAATAACTTCTTTAATAAATTCAAATTTTTATTCTTAAATTTTTTGTCTAAAATTATTCGTGATAATTTATATTCAAATTCTGGAGTTGGCGCTAACAATTTTGCAACTGTACATACTTCAAATCGTTTGATTTTATATTTTTTAAAAGAATTATGAATAGTTTGAATGGTTATCCCTGTATTTATTATATCATCTATAAAAATAACATTTTTATTTTTTAAATCGATATTTTCAGAAAAATGTAATAAATATTTTCGTTTTCCAATTTCTCGTTTACGATCTTCAAAAGAATTTAATTTAGAATAATTAACATCTTTTTTCAGGTCAATCGTTGGGCATGAAATAACATGTTTTAAATTTAAATTTTTAGCTACATTTTTAGCGAGTACATCAGATATTGATCCAGCTACATAATCGTGAATAAAATTTGCTCTTGAGGCTATAAGCCATGTATTAGAATCTATTACGAATTCTTTTGTTATCATTTCAGTTAATAATTTAGAATATTTATTAAGTATTTTTTTTACTCCAAATTTGAAAAATGAAAATTCGATACATTCTGGCTTGTAAAGGTCTTGATCAGACTTAAGATTTATTTTATTTAAATAATAATACCCTTCATCAGATTTATAATATTGGACCATAAACATCTTAATATATAATTGACTTTGTATCAATATTATTGTAGTATAATTAATATTGATGTAATAAATATTATCTTCCAAGCAGCATGAAAAAGAAAAAAGACAAATTTAAAATTACAGAACATCAAATGTCTGGATATTTAGGCGACTCACAATATAACCAAGCAATTCTTTGGCTTCTAACGATTCCTAAAGAAGAGCTTTCTGATTCGATGCTGTCAGCATATAATACAATGCAAAAAGAAGGCCAGAATGAAATATGGCTTATAGATCATTTTGAACAAAAACTTTCAAATGAAATCAAAGATTTCATCAATTGGAACGATAATTTTCTTACTGCAAAATCTCTATGATACTATTAAACTCTAAATCAATTTACTATGATGATGTAAATTTGATTGCTCAACCAACAGAAGTAAAATCCCGTAAAGATATCCCTCAAGAACTAGAGAGAGTAATGGTAAGTCCAATGCAATCAATTGTTGGGCTTATATTTGCATGTAGAGCGTTAACACTTGGTCTTAGTGTTTGTTTACACCGTTTTGATTCTACAATTCAAGACAGGTTACAATTAATTAATGGCGTATTTATGAATATGAAAAATCCAAATAGCGCCGTAGAACGTGTTTGGGTTTCCGTTGGTTTAAAAGATTTGGAAAATATTGAGGCGATTACGCACCAAGGGGTTCAAAATATTATTGTTGATGTCGCAAATGGGTATATGTCAGAAGTATTAGACTTTACTTCTCAAATTTTTCATAAATCTGGAAAACAAATCAAAAAAATGATGCTTGGAAACATACATAGCGATAGTATTCTTCCAGATTATCAAACACTTTCCGATTATTTTGGAATTCCTATCTATTTTAGATGCGGTATCGCAAGCGGAAGTGTTTGTAATACAAAAGGAATGACTGGATATAATCGTGGACAAATTACAGAAATTCAAGAATGTGCCGATTGGATTGAAGAAAATAATAGTAACCTAGTTCTTGTTGCGGATGGAGGTATTGCGAATCCAGCTTGCGCTGCAAAAGCTTTCGGGGCTGGCGCTGACTACATTATGATGGGTGGGTACTTTGCCCATGCAAAAGAAGCTCAGCATGTTATAGATGAACTTTACAAATTTTGGGGTGGTGCTTCAGAATTTCAACAAATTCTTTCAAAAGGTATAGCTGAAAGGCATAGCGAAGGTAAAGAAAAAGATATTAATCCAGACCATCTTGAAAGTTTAGATAAACTTGTTTCCGATTTATGGGGTGGAATTAGTAGCGCTGTTAGTTATAGTGGGTATAATTCGTTAACAAAATTCATTGGGAATGGGTTTTTTGAGAGGAAGAGTGGCTGAGTGGTTTAAGGCAGGGCTTTGCTAAAGCTCCGAGGTTTAAACGCCTCCGTAGGTTCAAATCCTATCTCTTCCATTTTTAGGTCCTATTTTAGAGATTTAGTGTAATTATACACTATAAATGAGCGCTCAAGAAGAAATTCCTATTTTAATAACTTGTGGTTGTGAAACAGAAGTGCCCCTTTTAGAAGGGGTATCTAAGTCTCAAGGTTGTTCAAAAAGTCCTTGCGGTATGGTTCCATGTGAGGGTGACGCCTGTTCTCCGAATTTCAGCAACTTGTCGATAGATCAAAAATGTTTTCCACAGCGTTATTTAAAAAAAACCACAACTTGGCAAACCCCACCTTCTTCTTCTTCTTATACAGTTGGTCAAAATGCCGAATTAATGTTAAATATTCTAAAATTATTAGAAAATGAAGAAATTGATAATTTATTAGAGAAAAATCAAGAAGAAATTACCAATCTTTCTGATAATAATACTTATATTTTAAGTAGTGGCCCAAGAATCGTAACAACAGAGTGCGTTCCTGGGGAAGATTTAACTCAATTATGCGGGTGCAGTACTTACGATAATGGACGGGAAGGATATTGTGATCCAAATAGTAAACTCCCATGCCCTACTCATTCTTATACAAATCCTACTCCTGATGCTTGCAACCCTAAAACAATGCCAGGATTCCCAGCGTTTATCTCAAATTGCGGTGGTGAAAATATTCCATTGCAACCTGGACAAGGAAGAAACGCAACGGCTGTAAATCGTGATGTAGCAAGCATCGGAATGGTAGATAGACAAATTGCCAAATATAGAATTAGTCATTACCCTACTAGAACTGGATATTTAAAAGTTTGGATTCGCAAAAAAGTTCAACAATTTGTATGGCAAACTTGTCCACCAGGAACCCCTCCTCCAACTTATACACCCCCACCCGCTGGATCAACTGGCGGTGGCACGAATACAGGAGGTTGCGGCAGGAATTGCAAAACTTGGTGGCCATCGGGAGAAGTACAAATATCCGCTGTAAAAGAATATGTTTGGGAATCAGATGAATATAATGACGACCCACAATGCGAAGATATAATTAGATCAAATGAAGAGGATTTTGATACGCCAAATGGAACAACAGCAACTTTAGAAATTTCTAAATATAGTTATGTTAAAGGTTATACGCCAGATGATCCAGAGACAGTTCCACGTTGTAATCCAGATGGGTTCCCTATTTACAATACGGATCCAACATGTGGGCCATAAAAAAATAATAGATAAACTATTTGCAGGCCTATAAGATTAGGCAATGTCAACCTATTATACAAAATTAAATTTTAAAGGACGCTATTTTAATGTTGGAATTAGACCTGTCGGAAGTGATGGGTATGATATTGAAGTTCGTGTAAAAGGAGCGCTTTCTGGAGACGATTTTCAAGCCTTAAGGCAATATCTTGACAGCGAAGGATATTTAGAAGCCGCTAGAGATTATTTTACAATTAATAATTAAATTTATGGATATAAAATCATTAGAAATTAATTTATTTAAGACCTCTGAGATAAATGATGGTGACACTATTTTAGTAAAAATAGACGAAGATAAGAAAAAAGATTTCAAAAAAGAAGATATTACATTTCTTTACGACGAAATTAAAAAAATAACAAAAAAAGATATTTCGATTTATTTCTTTCCGAAATATTTATCTATTGACATTATTAAAAATCATGTTAAAAATATAGAAGACTCGAAAGAGTCGATATTAAAAGAAGGAGAAAAATTAAATGAAAAAAATGATTAAATATATTATTTTAAGTATTATTTTGAGTATCTTTGCCTACGAAAGCAAAGCTAATCCAAGTTCGGGAACTACATTTATCACGGGCGTAGGAACAACTCATTTCGAAGCCCACCGAATGGCTATAAATATGGCAAATAATTCTAGAATGAAAATTCGTCAACAAATTAGCACAAAAAGTGCTGATGGTTTGTGGCATGTTATTTTAAAAGTTAATCCTTAATTTATGAAAATTAAAGATTTTATTGAACTTTTAGAAGAGGAGCTTCCTAAAGCCAAGATAATATTTGAATATGATGGATTGGAATTAACTTTAGATGAATGGTCAATAGAGTCTTCTGATAGTTTAGTAACTATAAAATTATTTGAAAAAGATTAAGGATTTGGGTTTGTATTTAAACCAGGGCCAGAAGATTCATTACAGATTCCAAGAATAAATTCTTGTCTTTGACAAAATTCTCCTTCATTATTAATAGTCAGATAATATCTTCCATCCTTTTCTTCTTCTGAAGGACTTAATGGTTTTCTGAATACAATAAATTTTTTATTTTCTTTGGTTCCATTTTTGATAATGGGTAATTCTACTACATGCATGCCCTCTTTCGAAGAGTCTCCAAGAGAATTATCATCTTCATTTTGAACTAATAGCCATTCTTCTCTAATATTACCATCTTTACACACTTTAAATTTTTCGAAACGTCCAATAGGTAAATTACTAACGTTTTTGGTATCAATGATTGAAGGACCACTCATTTTTAAGATATATTTTCCTACCGAACCAAAACTTGAATATCCTTTATTTGCTTCTAAAGGCTTTTTATTTTTACTATTAATACTACCCTTTGAGTTACCAGAAATTTTTAGATAAAGTAGTGTAGTGTAAGAAGTATTAATTTCTAATTCTGAGGCTGGTAAATTATTTACGATTTTATCCGTACCGGAACGAGATATATATTCTTCTTTATTTTCAATTTTTACAGGATGAAAAATATTTTTGGCTGACCAATTACTCGGTAAATTCGGTTTCCAAGGTTTTGTATAATCATCAACTGGCCTTGAACTTTTGTCAAATTCTAAATCGCAATTACAAGAAAGAATTTCTATTTTTGGGTTTAACATACTAACTAATTCACCACCTTCTAGATATGGCTCTACTGTAAATTTCTTAAACCCACGGGGAACTAATACTTTAATTATATCATAATTTTTATCGAAACCAATCATACCTATTATGGTAGTTAAATCATCTAATGTTGCATATCTGGCAATTAGGAAATCTTTTTCTGGCTCTTTATCAATTGGCCCACTTAAGCCTTGCGAGGGGGACCCGAAATTTGGACCTGGAGGCGTAGCCTCAAATTCAGAATAAGGTAGTTTTATGAGTGGTAACCCTCTATTATTCATGTAATCAAAATCATTTTGATATCCTTTTGCTCTTCCGCCTAGATAAGAATTTCGTTGAGCTACTCCGTTAACATAATCCGTATTAGACCATTGAAATAAAGGTTTATCATATGTATAACCCATGATGGGTGACCATCCTTCGTGTGCGCCTCCATGATACTCCTCAAATGGAGTACTTGGGTTACCTACACTACTTTGATGGTCTAAATCAAATAAATGACCTATTTCATGTACAATGCCTGGTACAAATTTAACTATAGCAGGAGGCAAGTAGGGAATGGGATTTGCCGTATTTTGAGCGTCAAAACCTAACATTGACCAATTATATGGATCCCAAGCAGCTCCATACATATCTTGTTGACCTTTGGGGTCTCTTTTTTCATGGTGCCAAACTACCCTTTTAAATGGATAATATTTAGCGGGTAAATTATTAAAATCGCTAGTTCCAGTAAATAAACGAGGCGGTAGAATTTTAACAACTTGATCTCTAAAATTGCTCATATCAGCATAAAATGGTAAATCAGAACGAACCTGGATATTCACATTAAAAATTTCAAAATATTTTTTAATATTTTGAACTATAGAATTTTGATCTAAAGCTGCCCCAGCGGCATTGATATTCATTGGCGGAATAATTAATGGCGCTGTTGCTGTATCTGGGTCTAAAAATGAGGTGCCATTTAAATTATTTGAGCCATCTGCATGTCTCCTCATAACAGATGTTGAATAAATATTATTATATAACAAATGTCCTTCTGGAATTGTTATTTCATCAAATATTAAATATACATTTGGTGGATCATTTCTTGAATTATAATTAACTTTACTCATAACTTTATATTATTTATTTTTTTTAGATCTACAACAAGCTGGTATATATGGCATAAAAAATTTTGTAATTTTTGTATTTACGCCAGACTTATAAATCGAATACGATATTCTTTTACTTGCAAATGAAATAGTTACGGTGCTTATTACACCACTTTGAAAAGTATTATAATAATTATCTTTATAATAAAATGGTAGATTGTTTAAATTTCCAAAAGTAGAATAATTACCTATTGTATTTCCAAATCCCCCTGTAATTTTTTGATTATCCTCTAGATCAAAAACAAATTGTTGACCACTACTTAAATTAAATATTCCACTTATTTTATTATAATTGTATCCAGTATTTAAATATAGTATATACGAAAAAGGATCTTTAAATACATCTACATTATGACTATATAAATTTGTTATTCCAAAATTGTAAAATATTCTTGTGGGTGATCCAGACCAAATTCCGGTAAACCAATTTTTTGCTGGTAATACATTTGACATAGTTTGGCAATTTTGTATTTTTAAAAAATTAAAATTATTGTCTAATAGACTCCAAATATTTGTGCTAGAATCAAAACATCTCGCTCCTGTAATTTTAAATTCTGGATTGGCGAAAATACATTTTTCCCCAATTATCTGATTTAGACCACTATATTGACCACTCTGAATTTTTGAATATTGATAAATTCCTTGAATATTTAATACATTATTATTATTGAACGTATTATTCGTAATATATAAGAACTCATTTCCGGTAAAGTTATTTAAATTAAAATTATTATCTTCATCAAAAAATTTATTTAAATAAACTGGATTAATATTAATAGAAATATCTTTTAAATTATTAGGATTATTTCCTAATGGCTTATAAATTTTTCTTGCTTGTTGTAGAGTATTGATTCCAGTATTTAAAAAGATATCACTCCCAGCCTCCCAATAATAAAAACCGCTATTAAAATTTTGGGGGAGCCTGGTTATGTAAAATTTTGTAAAATCATCACTTTGAAAAGCTCTAAACAAGAATAATCTATTATTATCTACAGTATTTGTATAATAAAATTTCTTATCAAAAAAAGTATTATATAAATCTGGAAACATGTCAGATAATCCTACGCCCGTAGGGAATAAATCGCTTGCACCACTATTATTTAACGCCCCACCAGAATAAAATTTTACCCCATTTATTGACGGGTCACTAGTAGAAGCTTGATATACATAGACCGGATAATCTAAAGTATTACCAGGACAATGGCCGAAATTCATTTCTGGAGGTGGCGAAGCATTACTTCCCACAAGCACGGGGCTCATTATTGATGTATCTCCCAATTGCCAACCCGTAACTGGTGGATATTGTCCTGGATCTTCATCTACACCTAATTTATTTATTGAGCTATACCAAGTCATTGAGGCTGGTAAAAAACCTAAAGGCCATTCCACAGCGCGCCAAACACTTGGTAAATTGTTTTTTATAATATAAAATCTAGAGTTTTGATCATTTCTAAACCCTACTCTCTGAATACCTCCAATTGTAAAAACTCCACTCGTATATGTCCCAGCAAAACCAGTAATTCCCGGAGTATTATATACATGGAGTTTATTTACAAATGGACTAGTATTCGTACCTTCGCCACTAGAACCATTATCTTGAGATAAAGATGAAATATTAATCAATCCTGTAAGTCCAAAATTACTCGGCCCAAGATTCGATCCTGGACCACTCGAACCAGAACCAGCAAAATAAAATCCAATTTCACTTGACGAATTACTTGCTTTTACAAGACCAGATGAAGGGCTAGTGGTATTTAACCCAGTACCATTAATACTATTAATAGTAGATAAAAACCATGTATTTAATATACCTAATCGTGAAATTGCATATGTATCTGTTTGATCGTAATATATTGGACTGGAATTGAAAGTTAAATCTGTCTTATAAAATCTTAATCCTGATATTTGTGGGTTAGAATTTCCACTAGCAATTAAATCATAAATTTTAGGAGTAATAAATACTTTTAATGCGTCATCGTCTATGTCTACAATTACCCCATTTAGCAATTGTTGTTTTGATACGCCACTAGGAATAGCCAGACCTTTTTCTGAATAAATATTGAATTTATCTCCCAAGTTTTTTCCTAAATTTTTATATTGTATGAATGTTGTTTTCATGATTTTTAAGGCGCGACATTAATTCCGAGTCCTGATCCAGAAGACTTTTTACCTTCCCATGTTAAACCAGTAACAAATTCTTGTCTATGGCATTCATTAGTCAAAGGGTCTAGTATTGTTAAACAAAATTTTCCATCTTCTGAGGCACCTGGGGGCAAAGGCGGTCCATAAACTAGAAATTTTTGTTTTGTTTTTTTTCCTTCTAATATTATAACCATTTCTTTGATATGGGCCTCTGCTTGATTTTGAGTTCCAATTGGCTCTTCTTCATCTTGAACGTATAAAATAGGTGTTCCCTCATTATTAAATCCAACATAGTCGTCACAAATTCTAAATTGCTGGCATCTACATTCGGGAATCGGATTGTAAGGTAAATCAGAGCTTTGAAGGTTTTGCCCATTTTTTTTAATTTCTAATTTATATTTTCCGACAGATCCATACCTAGACCAACCAGTATCCGGAGTTTGTTCTTTTCCACCACGAATTCTTACATACACAATAGATCTATTAGACAAGTTAACAGAAGCAGTAACTGCTTTAAAACCATCTTCTTCTCCAAAATTTTGAGATAGTGTATATTCCTCTTCATTTTCTGAAAAGCAGGGGTCATAAGAAATACATTGGCAATTAATCCCCTCAGGATATAATCCTGGTAACATATTTTGGTCACAAGCTACGCCTCGTCCAATTTGCGACCCCTCTTTTTTGGGTCTATGAGACTGGCAATTTATTATATCAATTTGAGGGTCTAACATCGACCCCAAATTTCTTGACGGGATATTATCAATTTTAAATTGGTAAGACCCTTTAGGTAAAATAAATTTTAATATATCAAAATCGTAAGGAAATCCAATCATACCCTCAATAGAAGAATTTTGTACATCATTATTCGTGATAATCCTTACATTGTATCCAAATTTCATGGTAAACGCGGTGACACCGCCGGGGTCACGATCCCAGCATTCAGTGTCTTTTAAAAGTGCAAATTTTTTCAATCCATAATAATTTGGTCTATCTTGCCATGGTGGTGCCGGATCACAAGTTTGACATGGCGGTTTTACAAATCCTAGTTCATTTCCCAAAATTTCAATATCATTCTCTTTATTCGTATTTAAACTATATTCATTAATAGCCCATTGATCTAAGACTTGTCCATTTGTCATAGGTGGATTGCCCATAATTGGAGCCCAAACTCCATGTCCCGCATAATAACTATCAGGACCACTATCACCAGGTTTACCACCTTTAGTATCATGTCTTAAATCTACTAAATGCGCTAATTCATGGGCAACGGTTTGGCCTATAATTTCTGTAGGGTAATCTCTTAAAGATGGGCTTGATGCGTCAAACCAGTTTCCGTTTGAAGTGTAAAAAGTTGCAGATGAAAAATTGGTAAAAGTAATGCAAGTTAAGTAATTATTTGCTAATTTTGTTAAATGTCTAGGGAATCTATCTTGCGCAAACCCCAAACCATCAAAAAATAATGATCCTGGTCTATTATCAACATCTTTCATAGTACCAATTAACCATCTTCGAAAGGAATATGGCAAAGGACCATTTTCACTTTTATTTAATTGAAAAGTGTTTCCAATATATTTAGCCGCATCCATCTCAGATGCGCTTGGCCTTCTAACTAAAATACATAACCGCCTATTTTTATTTGGAGTTGCAAGAAAAATGGATCTTTCAGTAGTTACATTGACATCAAAAATTTCAAATTTTTTAGCTGCACGCTCCCAAATTTGGCTTAGATTCGGGTGATTTGCAGCTGGAAAGTTCACTACATGTATCCAAGGATTTGGTTGCTGAATTAATGGACCTAACCATATATAAGATCCATCTATATCATATGAATTGGCGTTAGAAGTAATACCCCAATTCATTGGGGCTTTATCATCTACAGTAATACCATCATTACAAATATAAAAAACATTCGGTGCGCCAGGTTTACTTTGCATATTTAATTAATTACACCCTCCACCGTCAAATTGTTCAAGAATACCAACACCTCCACTAGGAATAATTTGATAATCAGTTTGGCTATTATTTATTGAATTTTTGACACTAATATTTAATAAATTAAGACCTGTATTATTTACAATTGAATACCTACCAATCTCAAGGTATTCTATTTTTTGAATTTTTATTCTAAAGAATAGATTACCATTAGCGATAATTTGTGACAATGGTAATAGATATTCGACACGAGTAAAACCACTTGGCACATTCGTTTGGCTTAAAGAAGCTTGTAAATTAATACCTGTAAAAAGCCATCCGCTGTTTAAATTTCTGGTATACTGAACTTCATAATTAAAACCTTCATTTGCCCTAACAAATCGAAATACTCCTGATTGATTTGGTGAAATCCCTGTTGTGGAAGTTGTCGGCGTCGTAGTGGAAAATACGTCCGCAAGACTAGCGTTATTTCTATCGAATACTGCTCCAACTCTACCAGTTAACCCATTGCCCAAATCTACTCCAGAAATATATCTAAATAAATATTCATTATCATATATTTTACCAGAATATAAAATTCCGGTATTATTTAAATTATTAAGATCATTATAAATATTTAATTGTTGAGCGTTAACCATAGGTGCTTTAAATATAAAAGAACTAGGAAATTCAGAAGCTAAAATTTGAGCCCCGAAATATTCACAAGGTTTTGGCCATTCAACTTCAGCACTTACATTCGCAGATAAAGTTTGAATAATATTAAATTCACCAGTTTTTTCAATCGAATCTGTCCCACTGATTGAAATTTGACTGATGCCGCTATCAATAATATTAGATACCGTAAATAAAGACTCCATATCTGGTAGTCCATATACTATACCTAATTTTCGATTACCGCTATACATCTAAATTAAATTTCTGTAAGTGGGATTCTTTTCCAAGTATTTGGTTCTGTACAAATATAGAAATATTGATTATCTATAGCGATATTTCCTGTTTTACCGTTAGATTGGGCATCATTCGGTGGTGGAACAATAAATGAAACAATAGATCTTAATGAATTTAATTTTGAATTGAGCTGTTGGGCATAAAAATCGATCCTATCAGATTCCATTGATTGATCTGCATAAGGAATCCCTAATTTTTTGTAATCAGAACGGGTTAACATTCCTTTTATTACACATTTTTATTTAATAAATTGGCTTTTTTTTAAAAAAAAGATAATATTCTAATATATGTGTTGGATTCACCAAGATAATACTCAAGATTGTTTTAAATTTTTTGTTGAATTAGAATTTCCAAGAGAAGATAACAAAATATTGGAATATACCATAGAAGAACTAAAAGAAAAAATTAAATGCGATTTTATTCTATTAAAAATATTAATGGTAAGATTAAGGCGTTATTCTGACGAACAAGATTTTAACCTTTTTAAAGAATTAATAAATAAAAATTTATCTACGATTTTAGAATCAGATGAAAAATTTCTGAATATTAGATGGATTATTTCAATTTTGGAGACTTTTGTTGATTTTGGCGATAACATTGAATCAAGAAATGCTTTAATCGCTATTACTTTTCATAGAAATGAAAAATTTTTCTCTACTTTTTTAGATTTTTTTGATGTTTCCCTTAATAGTAATTACGTTCATAATCAAAACAGATATATTATTGGAATGCCACTTGATGATATAACAGATTTACCAGAGAAATATTTCACAAGAATTAAAGATAAACTTACGGAGACGCCACTTATTTACGGCTTATTTCAAAAAATAATTAAATATTTAGTAAGAAATGAAGAAACTTTACTTAATATTTTATCTAAGCAGGGGGAAGAAAAAAACTTTAAAACACCCATCGAAGACTTATTAAAATGAAAAAATACTATCAAATCGAATCGTGGAACTGGTTATTCAAAATTTGGGCAAATTTTGATTTTCGTAAATATTCTTCTTTACAAGATGCTAAAAAACGAATAAACTCCTATAAAGAACATAAATTAGGAGTAAAATTTAGAATTGTAAAGACTGAAATATTATATGAAAATAAACAATAAAACTGGAAAAGTAACACGCTTTATGGATATGCATAGTGGCGGCAAACTTAAAACGCCATTTACTCATATTTATGTTGATGCGCCGCTGGATAAAGCCCTAGAAATATTTAAAGACACTTTCAAACGCGATCCAGATAATATTACTTGTAAATGTTGCGGCGAAGATTTTGTGTATGAAGAATACAATTCTTTAGAGGAAGCTACCGCATATGACTGCAAAGCCGAATGGAATGATACTAAACAAAGATTCGATTACGATACAGCAAAAATTTCAATCGAAAAATATTTTAGCGGTAATAATAAAGTTCTATTTATTACAGAATGAAAACAATACAAAAATTGCGCTCTATTATTAATAAAATTAATTTTAGAAAGTATGAGCAAACAGATAGCGCTACAGTTCGCTATTATATTCAACTTACTGGCAAGTACGGGGTAAAATTTTTTACTAGAAAACGTGCTTGCGAAGAATGTTTTTTCCGCCAAAATGCGGCACACTTTGCTGGCTTCGGCCCGAAAGCTCTTTTTAAAGGAGTTAAAAAAGGTTACTATTATTATGTAACCGAACATGCAGAACAAGGTACTGTTAGTCGTGAAGAACTATCTCATATTCGCAAAAATGTCGCAAAAATGGGTTGGTCTACCTATGATCTTTTTAGTGATAACGTAGGTAAAGTAAATGGCAAACCAGTACTAATTGATTTTGATACTTATACTATTGGATAATATGAAAAAACTAACTTGGAAAAAATATCAATATGATGATTTGACCATCTGGATGGCCGAAGTTAAAACTGTTGGATGGCAATTTTCAATTGAAAAAATAAAAGAAAAAAAATATGAAGCGTTTGTTTATTATGGGCATGGAGAAGATCATCCGATTTTTCCGCAAGGGGTTTACCTTCCATGTCTAGCTGAAGCGCAAAGAGTTTGCAATGAATGGCTAGAAAATACAATTCTTGGGTTGAACAAATGGATTTAATAATATGAAAAATTTTATTGAATTAAGTATCACGTTTTTGGTCGGAGTCGCGGTTATCATTATAACATCCTTTGTGATGGGTATTCCCGTCTCATGGCTATGGAATCTGTTTTGCCCCAAAGTATTTGGGTTGACAAGAATTGATTGGATAGATGGGGCCGTATTATATATTTTGTGCAATTTACTATTTGCGAATGTCAAGTCAACAAAATAATGGAAAATAATAAAACAAGATATTTAGTTCGGTTTCGCGCGTTTAATCGTGACGATAAGACTCTTTATACCTGGGATATGTATGAGGGATATCCGCTCAAAGAAATTAATGCTACGGCCCCACAAGAATACACTGGCGTTTGTGATAAGAATCTAAAAGATGTTTACGTTGGAGATATTGTAAATTACAATGGTCAAAATTATCTTGTGCGTTTCCGTTACGGAGCTTATTTGCTCTGGAAATTAGAGAATATTTCAACTCTAAAATTTTGGTGGTTCCATGATGTGTTTGATAAATTCGGAGATATGGAGGTAGTCGGAAATACTTTTGAAAATGCAGAATATCTTGTTGATTGTCTTAACAAACAAAATGAATTTGAAATCGGGCTAACTGATGTTAAGAACTAATTACGGAACTGATGGATAATTAGTGGTTTTTACGTATGTAGATGTAATCTTGGCTGCGGTATAGTTATTATTCCAATTTGCTAACCAAGGGTATAGAACAGCATCAAAGGAAATAGCAAAATCTCCTAGACTATTATTGCCATATGCCCAAAAAGAACCATTCCACCTTACATACTCATCTCCGTAAACGTAAGTTTCTGCTCCATAAGGTAGATAACCAATTGGTTGCATCTTTCTCCAACTTTGACCCCCAATAAA
>B570J29032_109958662_pt1 | contig 14167 bp, 4 predicted proteins | sample LakMenEpi16Nov12_FD_29032 | JGI IMG/M metagenome (IMG submission 29032)
AGATTGACTAGGATCGATGTTAAATCGTGCTATGGCTTTCTCTATCATTTGTGAACCTGGTTTTCTGCATAAGCAGTTTCCATTATAATCTGGATGATGAGGGCAATAATAGATTTCTAAGAAAGTTATATCGTATTTCAACATCTCCACTTCGAGGTATTGATGCATTTTGTTTAATTCTTCAACAGAATAAAGATTTTTGGCTAAACCACCCTGATTCGTAATAACAACGAACAAATACCCTTTAGCTTTTAACTGACTTAAAGCCTCCCCTAAGTGTGGAATTAATGTAAAATCTTCGAAACGTTTGATATAATCGCCTATTTCTACGTTAATAATACCATCGCGGTCTAAAAAGATAGCTTTATTCATATTCAAAAGTACGATTTCAAAATATTAATTATCTTCGTAACATCAAAAAAATGTCAGACAGTTTAATAATCATCCCCACGTACAACGAGAAAGAGAACATCGAGAAGATGATTCACAAGGTATTCTCGTTGCCTCATCCTTTTCATTTATTGATTATTGATGATGGTTCGCCTGATGGCACCGCCGATATTATTAAAGGCTTACAAGCTCAATATGCTGAACGTTTGTTCATTGAAGAACGTAAAGGTAAGCTAGGATTAGGTACCGCTTATATCCATGGATTCAAATGGGCTTTACACCGCAGTTACGAATATATCTTTGAAATGGATGCCGACTTTTCTCACAATCCAGATGATTTAGTTCGTTTACGCCAAGCTTGTATAAATGGTGCAGAACTTGCCATTGGTTCAAGATACATAACTGGTGTTAATGTAGTGAACTGGCCGATGAGTAGAGTAATTTTATCTTTCTTCGCCTCTAAATACGTACAGTTTATTACCGGTATGCCAGTGAACGATGCTACCGCAGGATTTAAATGCTACAAACGAATTGTACTCGAAACTATAAAATTAAACAAAGTGAAGTTTGTTGGTTATGCCTTTCAAATTGAAATGAAATTCACCACTTGGAAATTTGGCTTTAACATTCTCGAAGTACCTATTATTTTCACCGACCGTAGTGAAGGTACAAGTAAGATGTCTAAAGGAATAATTAGAGAAGCCGTTTTTGGAGTTCTTCAAATGAAATTCAATAGCTTCTTTATAAAATATAAACGCAAGAATTAATTCCGTATTTTTAGAAATGAATCCAATTCTCGATCCGAATGCCGATAATTTAGATAATTCTGAAAAGGATATTGAAAAGGTATTACGCCCTTCTGCCTTTGATGATTTTACAGGGCAACATAAGATCGTAGAAAACATAAAGATATTTGTAGAGGCTGCTAAACGTAGAAAAGAAGCACTCGACCATGTTCTCCTACACGGCCCTCCTGGCTTAGGCAAAACAACATTATCTTATATCATAGCCAACGAACTTGGTGTAAGTATTAAAGTTACTTCTGGACCTGTTTTAGATAAACCTGGCGACTTAGCTGGACTATTAACAAACCTTGAAGAAGGTGATATATTATTTATCGATGAAATTCATCGTTTAAGCCCTGTGGTTGAAGAGTATTTATATTCTGCAATGGAGGATTATAAAATAGATATCATGCTAGATTCGGGACCTAATGCGCGTTCAGTACAAATTAGCTTGAACCCTTTCACTTTAATAGGCGCAACAACTCGTTCCGGATTATTAACCTCCCCTTTACGAGCTCGATTTGGAATTAATGCTCGTTTAGAATATTACGATTCAAAATTACTTACTGATATTGTACTCCGTTCTTCAGATATTTTAAAAACTCCAATCACCGAAGAAGGTGCTTATGAAATTGCTCGTCGAAGTAGAGGTACACCTCGTATTGCTAACGCATTGCTTCGTAGAACGCGTGACTTTGCGCAAATAAAAGGGAATGGAGAAATTGATACAAACATCGCCAACTATTCACTCAACGCCTTAAATGTTGATGAACACGGTTTAGATGAAATGGATAATAAAATCCTACTCACCATTATTGAAAAATTTAAAGGCGGACCTGTAGGATTAAAAACTATTGCTACAGCTGTTGGTGAAGATGAAGGAACCATCGAAGAAGTATATGAACCTTTCTTAATTCAAGAAGGATTTATGATGCGCACTCCTCGTGGACGAGAAGCCACAGAACTTGCGTACAAACATCTTCGCAGTAAAATTGGCGACATCAAAAAAAACAATACTCTCTTTTAAACTTCATCCCTAATGAATCCCGAAGCGATATCTACTTTCATTAAACAGGAAGCAAAAGCGCTTGGGTTTTTAAATTGTGGAATTGCGAAAGCTCGTTACCTCGAAGAAGAAGCGCCTCGTTTAGAGCAATGGCTCAAAGATGGTAAACACGGTAAAATGTCGTACATGGAAAACCATTTCGACAAACGCCTTGACCCACGCAAATTAGTTGATGATACAAAAAGTATTATTAGTTTAAGTTTAAATTATTTCCCCGAAAAAGAAATTTCATCTTCCTCCTATTTAGTTTCTAAGTATGCCTATGGTGACGATTATCATGAGGTAATAAAACGCAAGTTGAAACTTCTGATGAATGCTATTCGCGAAAAAGTTGGCGATGTACATGGAAGAGCCTTTGTAGATTCTGCTCCAGTAATGGATAAGATTTGGGCAAAGGAAAGTGGATTGGGTTGGATTGGCAAACACACGAATCTACTCAGCAAAAAACAAGGTTCGTTTTTTTTCTTAGCCGAACTGTTAATTGATATTGAATGTGCATACGATGCACCCATGCAAACAGATCATTGCGGTACGTGTACACAATGTATAGATGCTTGCCCAACACAAGCTATCGTTGCTCCCTATATACTCGATGCTAGTAAATGCATTTCCTATTTAACTATCGAATTAAAAGAAGAGTTTCCTAAAGAACTACAACACTCCTATTCCGATTGGATTTTTGGTTGTGACGTTTGTCAGGATGTTTGTCCCTGGAATCGTTTTTCCATACCTCATACCGAAATAGATTTTAACCCAAAATCAGAATGGTTCGCCTATACGAAATCCGACTGGGATAATTTAACACAAGAAAGTTTTGAGATTTTATTTAAACATTCGCCTATTAAACGGACGAAGTTTGAAGGATTGAAGAGAAATATTAAAGGGGTAATGGGTAGTGAGTAATGGGTAGTGAGTTTGAGTTAAATTAATTACTCATTACTCACTACCCATTACACATTACTTACTTATAACTATCTTATCCGTATAGTACTGCTCATTATAATAAACCTTAGAGTAGTAAATACCAGGAGGCAATGTAGCCACATCAACAGACAAGTGATTAATACCTTGCGGCATTTGGTCATAATCTACTGACTTCAACACATGACCTAATACGTCAATCAATTCAATTTTCATAGTCGCATTTTCTTGAACATTCACATCATAATTTAATGTTGATGATGTAGGGTTCGGCCAAGGTTTTGTTAACATCACATCTTTAATGCTTATTTCTATTCCTTGGAAACATCCTGAGAATGGCTTAATATACATGTACATTGTATCATTCAACTGGTTGATATCATCTGTTAAATCGGAGATATATACATCTAAGAAACGATCATACAATGGGTCACATTCAATAGAATCCTCGAATGAATATGCATACGTGCTTAAAGGCATAATACTATCACTACCGAATGATTGAGTATGAGGAAGATTAACCGTTGTACCACCTCTTACTTTGAAATTCAAATTGAAATCTTTGATTGGAATAGTTCCAGTGTTTTTAATTAATATGGTAATCTTTGTTTTACCTCTTACTGAACTATTCGCTGGACTAACAAATGCATTTACTTCCCCATCGACAATACTTGAAATAGACGATTTGAAAATAACCTCTTTTGAATTATTGGTAGTATCAATATCATCTGGCAAATAAGCTTCAACACGTAAATTATAAAAACCTGTTGCCGTTGGTTCAATTTGTGTTGTAAAGTTATAGGTTAATAAATCGGCTGGTAATAAAGGTTTGTAAGGTTCCTCCACAGGAATTACTTCATTGGCTACTTCAACATCATCTACATAAAACTTCACATTTAATCCTGAAATTTTACTTAATCCTTTATTACGTACGGTAATGGTTACAGGTACTAAATCTGGATAAACTTCCGGACTAGGTTGTGGGTTATCAATACTAACTACCTCAATATCTCCACGAACTAAAAACTCATCAGCACCAATATCTGGGAACTCTGGGTTTCTTACTTCACCATCCATATCAGTTAATACTTCTGGAATTACAACCGCTCCACCATCTAAGAAAGTATTGGTTAAATGCAAGTTTGTTGATGTGAAATAATCTGGATCAATAGCAACCGTTTTTTCGTCAGTCAATGTAACATCTCTATATTCTTCAAAAGATGAATAATCTAATGAGTTCACTCTTGCAAACAAAACACCTTTTGTATAGAAATTATTATTATCTGATGAATCAATACTTGCAAAGTTGGTAATGTTGAAACAGAATCCAATGCTTGGGTTAGCAAGTGTGTTGTTCAATATTCTAATTCCTCTCGAATCATTATCAATTTTTAATGCTGCACCAAATACAGAATTACCATCATAATTAACCGAATTATAGTACATATTTAATGGGAAAACTTTAGTTAATGTAATACCAGCTCCTTCAGCACCTAGTTTGAAATTACCACCAATAGTATTATTGGCCATCAATATTCCAGTAATACCAATAAAGTCATTTATACTTACTCCAATTGTAGCAGCATTATAAATAACGTTACTTAGAATTCTTGTATCTGTTCTGTTAATTGCAATGCCCACACCTGTAGAAGAACTCTGTTCTTTACGCATGATGATTTTATTTCTACTAATACTTGCCACATCCGCATTCGCAGTACTTACACCAAACGAAGCAGCACTATCAATAACATTTCCATCAATCACTAAACCTTCATCTCTTACATATTGACTAGCACCTTTAATAGCTATACCTACGTTACCTCCAGAAATATAATTGTTTTTAATAGTAATACCATTTCCACCTTTACCACCCAAAGCGATGTTCGCTGAATCTGATGTTGTTATTACGTATAAGTTCGGCGACGAACTTGTGCCACTCATTATTAATCTACAATTCGAAATGCTAACATTGCGAGCATCTGAAGTAATTTGAACAGCTGCTGAACCAATTACCGAGTTACTCATATTACGAAGTGTTAAATATTTAAGTACAATGTTTTTTGACCTATTTAATCTAACCACGTTTCTATTTGTGTTACCCGAAGTTCCATTACTACTTATAATTACAGAAGAAGAATCATTATTTTCTGCTTTAAACGTAATAGTGTTTATAGATGATGTATTCTTAGGATTGTTAATAGTAAAACGTTCGCTGTAAGAACCTGGTCTAATATTAAACACAACAGGGCCCGTAACTCCACAACTTATTGCGCTTACTGCAGAAGCAATATCAGAGTAATTAGGACTAGTACCGCCAACAGTATACGTACCTTCTTTTAATCCAGTACAAATAATATTTATAGCGGTATCGTTTTTAGTAACTGGGTCGCCAATAATACGATCGCTAGGTAAAATGCGAACATGGAAATTATAGGTATTATTAATTGTTGCATTAAATTTAGTTGCAAAAGTAAATACGTCAGATGCATATGGTTGCGCTAACGAATTACCAGAACCAATAGTATAGGTTTCTCCACCTGCAGGTAACCATGAAATGCCATCTGAAGAGAATTGTAATTTCACTGTTGAACCATTTAATGAAGTACTACCTAAATTCATCAATTTTACTTTGATGGTATTTGGATCGGTACTAAACACTAAAGGTTGAATGTCCATTACTGCTAAGTCTTTTGCATTTACAATAAACTCATCAGCACCAATATCTGGTCCAAGTGGATTTCTAGCTTGCCCATCATAATCACCTAAAATATTTTCAAAGTATAAACCCTTACCTTCTAATCCTAAAACCGAAGTATGTAAATCGCTCTTCGAAACAAAAAGTGGATTTATTTCCAAACTGTTAATCTCGAATCCTTGCATCGAGTTTTTAAGAGTAGTCATGTCTGCACGATCTGCATTCCAAAACGCAAATAAATTTGTACTCGGATTTCCATCAGTGTAATAAATATTATTATTTGATGCACGTATAGATGTTGGACTACTTACATAAAATGCATATCCATTACCTGAGTTGTAAAATATATTATTATACAACGTAACATTTGAACCTGAGGCTATGAAAAATGCTGCTGAGTTATTTGGAGTTGAAGTAGAATTTTGATCATAATAAACTGAGTTATGATACATGTTTAATTTATTCACCTCATTTAAAAATACCCCTACACCGTTTAGTGTAGATTTATATCCACCACCAAACATATTATTGGCCATTGTAATGCCAGTAACACCCTCTACGGTAGTTAAGTTAATACCTCTTAAACTTGCACCATAAGTTTTATTGCCACTAATAATGGTATTGTATTTTGAAAAACTAATTCTTATGGCTTCACTTTGCGCATTTGATGCTGATAACATCGTGATTTTATTCTTGCTAAATTCTCCAACATTCATAAAAGTAGAATAGAAGCCGAACAAATAACTAGAGTCAATCGTATTGTTAATTGCTCCGTTGTTTACTGAACGAATACTTGTATTTCTACCAAAGAATTGGATTCCTACTGTACCATTCTTTAATGTACAGTTTTTGATGTACACATTATTGATAACGCCACCACTATCTATCTTCGCTTTTTGTGATAATACAACAGGGTATTTGTTTTGAGTTGAAGCTGTTGAAACAGGAACAGTTACTACACTACTATCTAAGGTTACATAATCAGAACCTTCTGTAACGTGAAAACCTGAAGCAAATGTAGAAGTTGATGTATTGTTTAATGTGAAGTTTTTAAACGTTATATAATCAGCACCAGCAACTTGAATAACATAGTGATTCGTTGTCGTTTGTGCTGCTGTAATATTTTGAATAATTACATCAGATGCATTTCCTGTATTAGAACGGAAAGTTAATGTATTTACTTCACTTACTCCTTTAACTACTGGAACAGAGAAGTTAGGGTACGTTCCTGGGTAAACATTAAATGTTGTTGGCCCACCTACTCCGCAATCAAATGCTGCTAAAGCTGCCGCGAATGATGGATAGTTCTTTGGATTATCTGGTCCCCCAATAGTATATGTTCCATTTAAACCCACACATATTGATAAACGAATTGAATCGTTTTCTTGCCATGTATCATTTGGAACTGGTGGTGTTACTCTTATGGTTAAATCATATGTACCAGGACTAGGAATTACCCAAGGAGCTGCTAATATAAATGTTTGCTTAGAATATGATTTACTTAAGGTCTGTAATGTAAACTCCTCTGGTGTTGTAAATTCACCATTGTTAATTCTGTAACTTAAAAGGATTTTATTATTATTTAATGATAACAAACCATCATTCTTAATAACAACAGGCAAAATATTACTACCCTCTCTTGGTACAAAGTTTTTCTCTAAACCAAATACTTCTAAATCCACCGCACTACGTATCACTTCATCCGCACCAATATCTGGCATTTCAGGGTCACGTGGTTGATTTTCGAAATCTGAAATAATAAAAGGTAAAATAAATGCTTTACGAATTAATTTTCTGCTGTCAATTCTTAAATTATAAGCTGATGTGAAATCTGGATTTACACTTAAAGAATTTTGGTTTTTTGCTGTACTGCTTTTAATGGTAACTAATGAAGATCTTGAAGTTCCACCTATAATAGCCAATGAAGTCGCTGTCGCATTAAAATAATCATTAAAGTTCATCGTATCCACACTTGATGTTGCACGTAATATAAAACTTGTAGCACCACCCGTTGAATAGAAAATATTGTTCTTCACTTTCATTTTGGTTGCAGGCAATGTAGGTGAATTTTCAATTGCCATACATGCGTTATCCTGATTGAATGGAGCTGTATAACGTATAGAGTTATGATAAAAATGAATATTAGAACTATTCTCCACATGTATACCTCTTGAATATGCAGGTTTTGCATTACCCATAATCATGTTATTATAAACATAGGCTGCAGCTCCACCATTTACACTGTATAAGAAGATACCAAATGTTCCAAAGTCCTTAATTACGTTACTATGAAAACTAAAGTTACCTGCTGCATTTTGAACTCGAATTCCAAATTGTGCTCCTATTGGATCAGGGCGACAATTAATAGTGTTCGATGCAATTAATGGGATATTGTGATATTTAATATCGATACCACTTAAGCATTTGTAAAATTTATTTCCTGAAATTTTATATCCTTTAGAAGGAATCGTACTACTCTTACCTGTTAATTTAATAGCAAATGCTCCTCCATAAAAAGAATTATTGGTAATGGTATTATAATTTGCACAGTTATCGCCAATAGTAGTATTGTTAATATCTGATGCTACTATACCTATCGTATTCCCATTGAAAATAGTGAATACTGAATCTACTTTAATGACACAACGATTTATCGTATTAAATTCAGCAGATTTTCTAGTATCACGATTATAAGTAAAATGAATAACCGAAGCAAACTGATTTGATGCAGTAATTACTCTGCTATTTTCAATTGTTAAATCTTGTAGAGTATAAAATGAACATCCTTCAAATCGAATAACTTGGTTATTGTAAAGAGTATTATCTCCAGGATCTACAATTTGCACATCGCTAGCTTTACCTGTTTCTGATTTAAATACAACGAAATTTTTCGCAGACGCACCTACATATGGTTTGAAGACTAAATTCTCTGGGTATGTTCCCGGACGAATATTAAAAGTAACACGACCAATAACTTCAGAATTTTGAGCTAATAAATCAGTCAAAGCTTTTTGAATAGTTTGATAATTGGCATTACTTCCACCAATTGTATAAATACCACTAAACAATTTTTTTGTTTGAGCACTTGCACTAATAGCAGAAATGCTAATCAAAAAAGCAATTGCAATACTGTAAAACTTCTTATTCATTCTTATTTTTTTTAAAAGGGGTTCTTTCAAACCCCTGTGTTTTTTAAAATTTAATACCAAAATTAATTATCGAATAATAACAAACCTGCCATTGAAACGCTTATCTCCTGCTTGTAATACAAAGAAATATGTTCCTTCAGCTAATTCCATATAATCTACTTCTATAGTTTGCTTACCAGAAGGCACTAATCCAATATTATCCTGCTTCATTAATCGTCCCGATACATCAAATACTTTAATGTCTATATCTTGATCGTTTAATAAATCAACACCAAAATTTAATTTCGATGTAGTAGGATTTGGATGAACACTAAATAATTCGTTGCCATTATTAGATGCTAATCCTCCTAAAGTAAGTGTGACAATACAGTTACTATCATTTGATTCTATCACGTCATCAAACAATGATGTAGTCGCGCATATGTCAAATATAACTGCAGTATCTGGATCAATTTGATAATTAAATAGATACTCTACTGTTTGCTTTCCAAGCAATGGTACACTAACATTCTTTACCTCTTTAATTTTATTATTTACTTTCAAGTAAATCTTAAATGATGAAGCCGTTAAATTACCATAATTGGTTACTGTTACGCGAACAGGTGTAATATTCTTAACAGTTAATCCATTTAAAGGAGATAAGAAATTAGAAACACCTATATCTGATGTATCTTTTGATATCACAGTAATTTTTACAGTATCATTGAAATTATTGAAATCGTTATTTACAAATTGATTATTCGGATTCAATTTCTTTATCTCAGTATAAGCAGAAAGTTTATGTGGACCTGCTTGGCGAGTAGAGAATTTCTTAGGGAATAAAATAATCAATGTAGAATCTACTGAGAATGGTGTTGCGAAGTTTTTCACAACAGAATCTATAACTACACCATCAAATGCATATTTGATTTTTGCAGTATACACATCAGCTCCTACGTTTTTAATTCTAACTGCAACCGAATTCTCATTTTTAAATGTTGCATTGTTAATTGGTGTAATAAATTCTGTAACCGATAAATCGAAACTTGTGAAAAACTCATCACATCCAATATCTGGTGTATTAGGATTTCTAGCGTCTCCATCAATATCATTTCCAACAATATCTTGTGGAGTACCAGTAGCATCCAAATAGGTATAATTAATGTGTAAGTCTTTTGGTGATCTGAATAATGGATCGAATGAAGCTGTATCATTCGGACCTTTAGGAGATTTACTTACGTTAAATGGAGAGTTACCTGAATTTTGCAATCCTAAAACTTCTAATGTTGGGCAAACTGTTGTATTCCATTTCGCAAGGTTAGCACCGCGTGTATACAATAAGTTAGCATCCGCATCATTAAATTCATTTATTCCATCATTAGATTTTTGGAATTTAAAGGCATATCCATTACCATAATTCACTATGATGTTATTATAAATATTTAAACTATTTGATCGTAGAACATTTAATGCTGCAGCAGTATCGTTGTTCCCATCATATAAAATAGAATTGTTTATGATTTCAATAAACCCTGAAGAGTTTACGCCTTTACTTGGAAATGCACCAGTTCCTTTAATAAGCATTCCTGCTTCTTCTTTTAAATGGTCTGACACAAAACCTCCAGCAATCATATTATTAGCAATTAAGCCTCTAGAAATAGTTCTACAACTATCCATACATAAGCCAATATTTTGTGCATTTACAATTTTGTTACCGGTAATGATAAAGTCAGTTAACGCACCATAAATATTCATACCAACATTATCCACATTCCCATCTCGCATGTAAATATCATTATTACTAATACTATCCACTTGAGAATACAAAACGTCAATAGCTGAAGTATAATTTTTTCTGAATTTACAGTGAATAATACTGTTACCACCACCAAATGCATTTGATTTAGATCCTAAAAATCTTACACCAAAAGCTCCACCATAGAATTCGCAATCTTTAACTGTATTTGAATTTGCAAATGAAGGATCGGTAAATGCAACTTTGCCAGAACCTAACACACCTACTAATGTATTTATTAAAGCAGTTGAATCAAATCTGAAAATACAATGTTCAACCAAGTTATTGTTTGCTGTATCTGTTAAATGTATACCAGAAGCTCTAGCTTTAGCTTTACTCTTGAACGTTAAATTTCTGAACGTAATATATCTTGTTCCATCTAACCTAACAACATGATGTTCATTTTCGTCAGTTATGTTTGCATATTCTAATTCTACATCTAGTGGATTTCCAGTTGATGATTGGAAAGTAACTGTCGTGTCGGAACTCGTAATTAATGTTGGAATAGTAATTCTCTCATAATAGTTTCCTGGAGAAATATTAAATACAATTGACGAATCAAAGCCACAGACTAATGCAACCACAGCTTGTTGAATGGTTGGGAAATCTTCCGTTCCACTTTTTCCAATCGTATAGGTTCCTTTTTCCAAACCAACACATAATTCTGCACATAATGATTCGTATGCAGTAATCGTGTCATTAGCTAATATACAATCAGGTGCAATTCTTACACACAATGGTATAACTAAAAAGTTGGTTTTAGAGTACTTCAAATTAAATGAAAACTTCTGCTGATCGTATCGTCCTTTTAACTCATTCAGTTGAACAGTTTGTCTACCTATCCAAGTCTTACCCGAATCGACAGAATATTCTAAACAAATTGATTTATTACTTAAATCTGCATTACCATCATTTAAAATATTTACAGAGAAAGTGTTTTTTCCATAGATAGCCTTCGTGTTATTTATTTTAAATAAACTCACATCAAACAATTGTTTTTCGTATTCGATTGAACCAATATCGGTAACACGAGGACTTCTTTTTCTATTATTATAATCTCTATCTACACCTGCAACTACCTGACCTTTTTTATCAAATCTTAAGGTATCTGGAGGAGCAATATTCATATCAAATTCACTTACAAAACCAGGCTCAGTATTATAAGAACTTAAATCTTTTGCAGTGTTTTGCTGCCAGATTCCAAAATTTCTTTGATCTGCAGAAGTTTTAAAATAAGCAAATCTTGTATTATATCCTGTTATGTAAGCATTATGTTCAAACTCAGAAGTTGGATCTGTAGAATTGAAATAAATAACATATGGTTTTTTAAGAAACCCTGGGACTGAGTCAACTTTAACTATATTATTAACTAAATTAATGTTAACTGGTGCGACATCTTCTTGCGAAACTCCACCTGTTTCTTGATTGATAACCGTTATAGTTTCTTTAGCAATATTGATAGCTGAAACAAAACCGTTATATCGAATTGAATTATAATATACTCCAATATTACTACAGCGTTTAATTAAAATCGCAGAAGCAGTATCGGCAATGGATGTTCCAAAGCTATGAGTTATCCAATTGTTTGATATTATTAGCCTATTATTCATAAAGGCATCAACACCATACAAGTTAATACCAACTTGTTTTGAATTAATTAACTTATTTGCATTTATAATTCCACCCTCACCAGCAAATTTGTATGAAATAGATACACAAGCTGGCGCAGAAGCTGCTCTAGGAGTAAGCTGATTAAATGAAATACTTTTTGTGGTATTATTTGCAGAATAAATTCCAAACTGATAAAAATCATTAATAATATTACTATCAATTCTATTATCATAATCATAATCAATTACTGAGGCTCCCAACATAGCTACACCTGCATATCCTCCTACTAATTGGTTTTTAATAACTTGATTTCCATGTCCACTCTTTGAATTAGCCTGAGGATCGGTAATATTTAATTTTGTACTAGATGTAAAGGCAATCGGATAAAAGTATGTAGCAGATGAAACGTTATTTACAGTAACTATACATCCCTCAACTATGTTAGCATTGGCGTTTTTTGTAAAATGAACACCCGTTCCGAAATTAGGCCCTGTATTTTTTATGTTTAAATTTAATAATCTAACAAAATTAGAACCATTAAATCTAACGGTATAATGTAATTTATCCTGGTCACCTGCTGGTGATGGTGGTTGTTGAATAGTAACTGCAGTATTCGAGGTAGTATTATATGGTAAAACCGTTAATAAAGGTGAATCTAAATTCACTAAATACTTAGGAATTAGAAGTCGCTCAAGATACGGTGTGATACTTGGATTAACATTAAAATAAGTATCGTCTGCTATTCCACAGTACACACTGTCGAATGCGTGTTGTATAGTAGAAAAATATCTGCTAGGATCTGTTCCTGGCAGTACAGTTGAACCAAAACCAATATAATAATTACCCTCAATACCTGTACAAATGTGTGCACATCTTTTATCATTTGCGTAAACTGTATCTTTAACAGGGAACACATCTAAACCTGAAATTTTCTGAACACAAACATCATAATATCCTCTTGCAGGAACACTAGCTGGAGTTTTGAATTTATAGATTTGTAAATCTCCAGTTTTCTTTAATGTTAATGTAACTGTATCTTGAGTAGTAAAAAGGAATCCATTTTCTGAATCTTCAACAGAACATTTCAATACTACTTTTATTTTATCTAAGGAATATTTTCCTCTATTTCTTAATACTACTTGTATATAATTAGGTTTTAAAGAAGATAATAAAGGGTTTCTGATTTTGTTAACATCTAAATCATAATTAGGAACAGTAAACTCATCACACCCAATATCTGGTGTTTTAGTTTTTCTGGAATCTTTATCAATATCATCTAATATATCTTGGCTTCCTGCCGCTTTACTTTCAACTGTTAAATCATAAGTATGGAAATTATACGGTAATTCTTCAAACATTACTGGTAAAGCTAGTGATTTACGATCTCTAGCACCATTACCTGTAGCATTCTTAAACTTTGTAAGCGCTGCTAAAGATGTTTCGGACAATTGCGAAAATCCGTATGAAGTTGTCGTTGTACCTTGTTGAGTTTTTCTAACTCTACGAATTAAAATCAAAGGAGTGTTTTTACTACTATAAGTTGTATAGTATAAATTATTCTCAGATACGATTAACCCGTTTAATGTATTTCCACTAGCAGTATAATAGTCTAATGGGATTGCCCCATTTCTAGAATATAATATATTGTTTAATGCCTCTATATCTGTATTGGTTGAATTCACCACTAAACATCTAGGTTGAGTAGGATTTTGCTCGGTAGCGGTACCTGTTGTTGCTCTTGGTGCGTCCATATAAATGGTATTATGCAAAACAGAA
>B570J29032_109958661_pt1 | contig 14147 bp, 21 predicted proteins | sample LakMenEpi16Nov12_FD_29032 | JGI IMG/M metagenome (IMG submission 29032)
TCTGTAATACCATTTAAACGGGTTGTAGGGTCAAACAAAATGATGGTAAAAAAATCTGCAACATTCACTTTGGATGTGATTGTTTCAAACACGCTATTATAATAAGGGAAAAAGTTTAGTTCATATTCAGAACTCATCCATTTCTCAAGGTTGACATACTTGTTGAACAAGAACTCAAAACGAGAGAGCGCATTTTTTGATTTTGTCATGGTTACCATCGAAATCATTTATAAGTGGTGCAAACTTACGTCACCAAAATGAAATGTGCAATATCCTTAGAAATTATTTGTAGCAGTTTTTGTAGGGTCTGCAAGATGCCTTTTGAGAAAAACCCATTTTATCACAAGAAGTTTTCTTACAATAAGAAGCAGACCATTTTCTAGGTTTAACAAATTTTTTTTCTTCATCAACCTCAAAAGATTGATTCATAGATTGTTCTTTAATATATTCTAAAAGAAATCTTCGAATTAAACTTTTCATATTTATAAATATTATGGCATGCTCAAGTTGTAAAAACAAATCTATCTTAAATATTTCCAACACATGGAGTTGGATGTTAATTTTTAGTGTCTATGGTCTAGCTTCAGTAATTTACACAACCTATAAGTTGTTTAATTACTTAGTCAACCTGTTTTGATTTATCATATACGACATTAATCTTGACATACATGTCCCCCCCGGGGAAACCTTTATTTTTTAATCTTAGCGGTTTATTTGTGTCAATAATTTGCGGCGCACCAATTTTCAATTCACCATCAGGATGAGGGATTTGAAATATTTCACCCTTAATAGTTTCTAAGTCTAAAATTAAATTATAAATCAAATCAACGCCCATTTTTTGGAACTCACCATCTTGTTGCATTGTGGTTTGTAAAACTAGGTCACCGTACATTCCCTGGATAAAATCTCCTTTACCTTCAAGTTTCATAAATTGCCCGTCATCAATACCTTTGGGTAGATTAACATTTATAGTTTCAAAATTTGACTTTGTACCAACTCCGGAACACGTGCCACAATAAGACACTATGATTTTTCCCTTTCCCTGGCAAGATGGACACGCCACTCTTAGCTTTTGTTGGAAAAATCCTGAGCCCAAAATTTGAAAAAAGAATCCTGAACCTTGACATTGACTACATGGTATGTTTTCACCGCCATTTCCATTGCAATCCGTACAGGCGATGTTTCTTTGATAATTAATTTGTTTAGAAATCCCTCTATAAGATTCTGAAACACTTACTGGTAGTTTTATGATTTTATCAGCAACTTTTCTTTTGTGGTGAAATTCAGGCCCACTGGAGTAAACATTTTTGAAGAATTCTTCAAATGGTCCACCGTTGAAAGGGTTGTTTTTTTGTTGTTGGTATCTTATTTTTTTATCTGGGTCAGATAAAACATCGTAAGCTTCGGCAATTTCTTTGAATTTATCTGCCCCGCCAGGATTTATGTCAGGGTGGTATTTTTTTGATAATAATCTATATTGTTTCTTAATCTCATCATCGTTAGCATCTTCTGAGACGCCTAATATTTCAAAATAATTTTTCATTCAAATGGTACCCAAATATTATGTTGTGTTGTTTAAAAATAAGACCCGACAAAAAATAATAAAGAAATTTAGTAATTTGAAAAATGCTGAAAAATTCTATAAAACGTTGATTGATGAATCCAAAGAAATTATTTTTGATAAAAAAATTGAAAACGCTAAATTATGTAACTTTGAGCTGGCTCTTCTACAAAATAAATCTGTAGATTTTTTTGATGTTTATAAAACAGATGAGTTAGGTAGAAACATCAGAGTAGTTCTTGAAAACGACTCCTACGATTTTTTGAAAATTACGGATTATAAAGTTCCTGAAAAAATTTTCGATACCCAAAAAAATGAAAAAATTGATATACAATTTTTCATAAAAAATTATTTGAAGGGAGACGGGTTAAAAATGATTTCTTCCCTCAATAATAAAATCATAGTACAAATTGAAGCAAATCTAAGTTTGTTTACCGTGAAAAATATTGATGAAGCTAAAAGATTTATAGATTCAATATCCCAATACTTTTACATTATAAAAAGAAAGGACTGTATGTTCATAAAAGATGAATCTACAGCCCAAAAAAAATATTTACTAAATTTACTTTCTGAGTTGGGTCTTGATAAAAAAACACTTTACCAAAGATTTACGACTTCTCCTCGTCCGTAGAAATCACCTCTTTTTTTAACATGAAGTGAAAATCTACCCCTGATATTTCCACGGTGAATTGTTCATGATGGTGGTCAACACTTCTAAAGTGTTTCTGCATTTTTCGATAATCATCTTCAAACAGTTCGAATACCACTAAACTACTACCATTAGGGAATAAATCTTGGAAACTGTCTGATAAGATTGCCAACTTTTCTAAATGCCCCAAATCAGGTTTTTGATTCTCATCCATAATGTTTTTTTTCTTTGTTTAAATAAATCTTCTTTTTTAATTGCTCGCATTTGATTTGCGAAATCTCTTTTTTGTTTTTCAATTTCGGCGGAATCTTTTTTCTTTTCATTATTCAGCCAATCCAATAGTTTTTGTTTGTCCATCTTCTTCTAGTTCTTTTGGTTTGTCAGTTTCAAAGTGAAATTGGAGTTTTTTTAGATGTGTTAAATCTGAACTTTCAAATGTTTTTTTCAGAGTTAATACAACATCGTTAAATAGAATTTCCTTTTCTTCTCTTTCCTTATTCACCCTAATAATTTTAAGAATAGCTTTAATCGCTTTATCAGTTTCTTCAGGGGTAGCTTCACAAACTAAACTAATTCCCCTCATATTTTCAGAACTTGAAGATTCAAAAGGAACTATTTGATTATCTTGAGAAACTGATTTAGGCATACCCCAACTTTTGGGGATAACCAAATCAAATGATAAGTAATTTTCTAATTTTCTTATGGAAAAAAAATATTCCATAAAAGGTTCTAAAACAGTGTAAAAATTCATATGTAATATAAATAAGTTATAAAATAGCTTAAGCAAAGATAAAGAAATAAAAGGTCCCTACCAGAAAAAAAAAATTCTTTTCCGAGTAGGGTACCCGTTATTTTAATAATATTTTTCAATATTATTTGAGTAGTAAAAATGAATATAAAAAGGAATAAAGCCTCTATTTGTAACATTTTTACTTTTTCTTACCTTCCTCAAGAATTTCGAGACGGAATTGTTGAAGCAAAGCTTTCAATTCTTGAGCTGATTTACGTGCTCTTGTTCCAGCACTTTTGTTGCCTTTATAAAACTTTTCAGCGTCAACTGTCAAGGATTCAGTAAGGGCTTTAATTTGCTCTAATGTTTCCATTTTTTTCTTTTAATTAATTTTATGTTTATAAACAATATACTAGAATATAATCAAGCATATTATATGGGTCAAGAGTTAGAATAACTTACGTGTTTATCTAATAGTTTATAAATTTCAGTTAAAATGTCTAAATCCGATTTTGCAAATGGTTTATTCAAATCAAAAAGCTCATTTATAAATTTTGGTATAGAATTTCTTACATCACCAGAATTTTGACGATAGAAACTGTCATTAAAAAAATTTTTAAAATAATCTTTATGATTTCCCTCAGCGTCTATAGATAAATTTTCCAATTCAAAATCCTTGAGTGTTTTTTTCCAGCACCAGTCAAAATGATTAGTAATGTCTTCAGTAGTTAAAACTATTCTAGTCTCACTAACAGAATCCCCTAAGTAGGTTTCTCTAATTACAATTGACAGCGATTGAAATATATCGCCATATAATTCAACCTTTTCAGGGAAAATGTTATGGATTTGAAACCATACTTCTACTTCGTGGCTCGGGATAGGTTTAGACATCCAGTTAAAAAAATTCTCCATAGTTTCCTATGGAGAATTATAATTACTTTTTATTTTTTTTCCAGGTTATTGAGTCTTTGAATTGTAAGAAATAATTTTTTTCATTCTTTCAAATTCTTCACTCAAAACTTTTTCGGTTTTAACCTTTTTTGTGGATTCTAATTGGTTCAACACTTTTTGCGCTTTTGCAGCACCTTTTTTTAACGCTAAAGCACCATCTTCAGTATCTTCACCAGCTTGGTCAACAGGTTGTGGATAACGCTTATATGAAGCATTCATTTGCTCCGCACCATAAAGATTGTCTTTGTAATTCTTATAGAATTTTTCTCCAGTCTTAGATGGAACAACATTACCTAAAGCATTGCCGTCTTCATCAACCTGAGCATTACCAGTTTTTGATGAACCCACTAAGTTTGCTTCAATCCACTCATCATTTGGTTTAATTTCATCATAAACTAAATTTGTTTGACCTGGATAAGCAAATGCATCAATATACTCATCAACAGCATCAGATGGTGTGTAAGCTTTTTTGGGCATTTCTTTCATTTCACCATTTCCCACTGGAAAATTTTCAGGGTTCATTTCATATTCCCCTTCCGAGCCAGTTTTTAGATAGTCTTTCATTTTCTTCATCACATCTTTAAGATGTTCGCTACCAAATTCTTTATTCTTAGATGAAACTTTATTGAAATCAGGTTCAACAGCAGAACTCTTTTTTTGCATATTAGATTTTTCTTCCATCACGATTTTTTCAATCATATCTACAACCTCAGATTCAGACATTCTTAAAATTTTCTTATCTACTTTAGCGGCTTTAGAACCTTTTGTAGTTTTAGATTCTTTAACAGAATATTTTTTACCTTCGAAATCAAATGAATCTTTACCTTCTTCCTTAGCTTTTGCAAGGGCACCGGTAAAAGCATTACCTTCCATGGTTTCATCTTCTTCCATTCTTTGTTTATCTATATCAGAATAAACCCCAATAACTTTACTTGGTTTTCTATCAAAAGTATCTCTTTCTTCAGTATCTTTAGGATAATTTTTCAAATATTCAATAAATTTAGCAGCTTTGTTTTCGCCATATTTATTTTCCTTCATATCATGAACTTTTGGTTTTTCAGTTTTGAAATCTCCGTAAGGTTCGACCTCATCATCTTCATCATCACCAAAAGTTACCTCTTTCATATCACGCAGTTTTTTGAAATCGGCGGAGGTCAACTTCCCTTTGGGGGCTGCGACATCCAACTTATCTTGATTTCCTTTTAGCTTTTCGCCTATTTCAGCACTTTCAATCAAAGCTTTTCTTAATAATTCAGTAGCAACGTTGTTGCCTCTTTCATCTATAGCTTCTTTTAAAGCTTTTTCAACAATCTTGTTAATTTTCTTTTCAAAATTTTCCATTAGTATGGTTTTCTTAATAAATATCTTTTTTTATGAAATAGAGCAGCTTACTTTTTATTGTTACTTATTTTATTCAAAATATTCAAAACAACTTCTTCAGACAACCCGAGTCTTTGACTTGCATTCCTAAATGCTTGACTTTCCTTTAATTTTTTTGGGTAATCTACAGCACCAGCTCCTTGATTACAATATGGAAAAGTCAAACACTTTTTTTTAATTTGAACAAATTTACCCCCCTTGTAAATAGGTTTCTTACCACCTCTCCAATTTTTACTTCCCTTTGCAATAAATGCTGGTGTGGAATAAGCTCCGGTAGAAGCTGTTGTTGTAGCTTCTGTAGCTTCAACTTTACCCTCCTCAATTCTTTTAAGTTTTGTATAATAATTTGGGTCCTCTGCCAAGTGGTCCATTGCAATTTCCTTAGCGACTTTAACATCGTCGGTATGTTCCATTTCAACTTTAATGCCCTTGATTAATTGTTGCGTCAGATGGGACAACATTTTTGATATTCTTTCCGGGCTTTGTTTTTTCACAGTTTTATCCTCAACATGTTTTGCAGCGATGTCATATAAGGAAGAGGTATCCGCTAAGCCACCTTTGAGTTTTTCACTTTCTTTAGTTTCTTCTTTTGTAAATAATGGTGCCGAATACTGACCAGCAGACGAAGCTCCTGTAGCTTCCTGAGATTCAATTTTTTTCTTATCCTCTTTCATATCTTGTTGGTATTTTAAAGCATCCCCAACAATATTGGAGTTAAGCTTTATATTTGTTTGTTTCGTATAAGCGTCATCTATCGCTTTTTTAAATACATCTTTAATATTTCTCATTATGCATTTTTTAGTTTTGGTTCCCAGTAGCTCCTATTCATCCACATGAATTGGTAGAATTCTCGAAACATTTTAATTACAAGTTCTTTTACTTCACCTTCTAACTTACCTCTTTTTATTTCCTTAGCAATTTTTTCCATAAATTTATCCTCAAACTGTTTTACGGTTTGATTATCGAAAAAAGTTTTAATTTCTTTACGAATTAAAACTTCAATTTCTTTCATGTCTGAGTTATTAAGTGCCATTATTTGGTGATTAAAAAAAACGTTAAGGTCAAAATGACAGCTGAACCTGCAAGATTTGTAATTTTAGATTTTACTTTTTGTCTTTTCAGTTCTTTTGCCACAGTTTTAAATTCCTTTTCAACAACATCAACTTTGCGTTCTAAATTGGTAATTATAATTTTATTGTTAGCGTCAATCTGCTTATAATTTGTAATCAAATTATCTTGTAAAGTTGTTTTTTTCTCAAGTTCAGTCACCATGAGATTAGATTGTTCAAGTTGAGCAATTGCTGAATCACCTTTAACAAGGTCTACAACAATTTTTCGTACAGTTGGAACTGGAATTTTAATGAACTCCTGGGTCGGAGTAACGTTCTGAGAGAAAAGAGACAAGCTGCTGATAATCATAACTCCTAGCAGCATTAATTTTTTCGCCATATTGACCTGCGATTTTATTTTGTGTTGTGTTTATTTTTGTAATGTTTTCATCAAGACCTTCAATTTTTTCTTCGTATTGTTGAATTTCCGTATAAAGAATGTTTTGTTCCAATTTGATGGTTCCAATTTCTTCGTCCAATTTTTTTATTTCTTCTACAGCAACACTCGACATTTTTATCGAAGGTGTGAGTATAAAAATTATCCAATATAAACCGAATAAAATTAAAAGTGTTATACCAATTTTGTTAAAATTTTTACTTAAAAAAATTAAAATATTTTCAAAGTTCTTCTTCATAACCAACTTGTTTTCGTGTAGCTAAAACTTTTGCCCATCTGGCTTTGAATTTAGCGTAATAATCATACAACTTATCAATTGTAGTTTTTGTTTCCTCGTCCAATTTTATCAAAATGCCGTCAATATAGACACCAGAACTTTCTCCAATTGTGAAAAGAAACTCGAAATCTTTATCAATCAATTTTCCAGACCATTCAACTGTGTTCGAGTAAACGTTCAATTGATTGAATTCAGCAAAATCGGAAACTTCATTATTGAACTCTTCTATGGTGTCTTGAAAAGCATTTTTATCATCTGTTGTTATATCTGTAGAGGCTTTGGTCGGTCCATGGATGGCAAATATGTTTCCGGAAATTCTGTATTTCGTTTCAAATTCTTCTTTTGCTTCCTTAGCGTTTAAAGTAGTTAACTGGGACTCACCGCCAGTTCCCAGTGTTGATGTGTTTGTTGTAGCAACATCATCTTGGATTTTATCTTCGATATCAGTTGCGACATCCAATTGCCCTAATTTTTCAGCATTTAGGGCTTCATTTAAAAGCCTAGCTTTCTTAACTAAGCTTTTTATTTCATCATATCTTTCGTTCATCAAATTCTTCATATTCAAATATTTTTTTGAAGTTATTAAAATTGAACGCAGGACTTAAATCTGTAAACCTTTGGTCAAAGTTACTACGTGAACATACTCCACTGAATAACTCAATACCTTCAATTTTAGTATTGTGTCCTACAAACTTCCGGGGGATTGATAACTCATCACACAACCACTGACATAATTCAGATGTTTTCTGTATTTGAACGTCAGTATATGGTTGCCATAATCCGTAATCTCTCCACCTTTTTTCATAAACCTCTTGTTTATAAATATTACCAATCCAATTCAAATAGGTAGCACTTAGCGGCTTTTTGGTAAGCCAACCCAAATTTTCCAAACAAACAACAATACTTTCCTTTTGTAGCCTACTATCACCAAGAAATTTGGTGTTGGAATTTAACGATAGCAATTGTAAAACCTTCCCTTCTCTGGTTATAATAAAATGGGGAATTTTTTCATATTTTCCGAGGTATCTTAAGCGCAAAGAGGTTAGATATTCTCCAACCTCTCTCGAACTGTGACAAAGAACTATTTGATTTTTTTTCTTGTTCTTACCAGCTGTTTTAAATTTACCATAAAAAATAATGTCGTCCATCAAACTTTAGTATATGTTAACCGATTTATCTTTGTTGGATTGTCTTCAGTTTCTTCGGATAAAATCTCATTTTCTGGAATTTCTGGTGTTTTTGATTGCATTTTATCCAGAACCGACTGTAGTTTTTCTAAGTCTTCCAAAGTTGGTGTATATTTTTCCTCAAAATTTTGAGCTTCCTGTTTTCCAGCTTTTTTTGATAATTCGTCTAAATCCAAATTATCTATAATATTTGGTGTTTTTTTCTTTTCCTCATCTTCAAATCTAACAAGCATGTGTAAGAAAGATAAAGAAATCAAAGGAAGCATACCTCCAGCAAATAAAGCTAAAAATCTTTTATGTGAAATTAGATTTCCAGATTCTACACCAAGATAACTAACAACCGGGTCAACCATTTCCACCCAATCCAAGAAAATTTTTGAATCAATTTGAATGAATTGATATGCAAAAAATATATTACCCAAAAATTGAATAAAAGTAACAATTCCAAATGGGACATATACAACTTTACCCATATTTGCCGAAATTGCCGCCAATGCTGACAAAGCAGCTATCTCAATACCAATAGAAAGATAGATAGCCCAGCTGAATGGATTAGTAATTCCATACCACGCAGTAACGTGAGAAATAGAAACAAATGCCACCGTTAATATTGGAATCAAAAATGCTAGATAAATGATTGTTTTGAAATTTTTTTGAAACCAATTCATCTTATTCGTTTTCTAATTTTTTTAATTCCTCATCAATTTGTGTTTGTCTATTTACGTCTAGGATTTTCCTGTCTGTTGATTGAATCATTCTCTTTTCAGATTTCAAACCTTCTTTTTTAAGCTCTTTCATCATAACTTCTTTGGTAACCAAGGTTTCCATTTTTTTATTGATGTTAGCAAGAGTTCTAGCGTCCCCACAGCTTTTGAAGAAGCTTAATACCGCAATTATCAAAACAATTATGGTAAAATTCTTTTTTATAAATTCTTTCATGATAAAACTATTTTTTTTTGTTTTATTCTAATAAATAGTAATTAATAGTAATTAAAGGTATTCAAACAATTGTCCAGATTCATTACGAAGTTTTCGTAAAGCTTTTTCTTTAATTTGACGGACCCTTTCTTTCGTTAGTTGAAAATCGTTTCCGATGTCCTCCAAAGTTCTTGTTTGACCTGAAATACCAAAGTAATCCTCAATAATTACTCGTTCACGATTATCTAAAATATTCATTACGTTTAAAAGCTTATCTTTCAACATTTCTTTAGTATCAAAAATAGAGTCAGGCATTGCCGCATCTGGGTTTTTTAATACATCCAACAAAGTATCTCCTTCTTCATTTAATGGAGAATCATAATTTATTGTATATGGTAAAGTCGCAAATTTATCGGGCAGGTCTTGACCGTTATTTTCAACGAGTTTTTTTGCTTTTTGCAATTCTTGAACAACATTGACCGGAAGTCGAATTGTTCTAGAATTTTCGTTCAACGATTGCAATATAGCTTGACGAATCCACCATACCGCATAAGAAATAAATCGCAATTGTTGCGACCAATCAAACTTTTCAACAGCTTTAAGTAAACCTAAATTACCTTCTGCAATTAAATCGGCCAATTCCAAACCTTGGTTTTGGTACTGTTTTGCAACAGTAATAACAAATCTAAGATTACCAATAAGCAATTCACGTTCGATTTCTCGTTTTTCTACGAGAGAGATATTTCCTGATAAAATTCGTTGAGCTAATTCGCGCTCACGCTCAGGAGTCATAACTTTTATTTTGCGAATATCTTTGAGATAAGTTGCGATTTCTTCTTGATTGAAGGGAATTGATGTAATTTTGTCTTTCATAGATTAATTGCTGTAGGTATTAAGAATTTTGAGCTCATGCGCTGAAAGTGATTTGTATCCGTAAATATGAATTTTCTCCAAAAGTTGGTCCAGGGAAGGTTCCATGGGCTTTTTCTGTAATAATTTAATATCATCCTCTTCATCTTCTTGGTCAAATACAATTGGAATATTAAGCAAATCTTGTTCCAAAAATATATCTTGTCCATTTCGAACTTTGTCCATATCGATTGCCATGTTTACGTTTTCACTGGCTTCGAGATTCATCAAATGTTGTGTCATTTGTTGGTCCATGAAAATTGACATATTTTTTGTTTCAGAAATAAAAAACATTCCACATAATTCAAACAAAGCCACTGTAAAAAATTCTTGAATTTCTTGTTGGGATTCCTTACTCTGGAAATGACAAATAATTGACAAATCATTGTACTGAAATTTCAAATTTTCAGATTCAACAACCGGTGTTATTGTTAACATAGCATCATAAACCTTTCTTGAGGTGTTAAAGTCACCGAAAATAATTGCAATAAAATCTTTCATGTTGTTATCGTTTTCCATTCTGCAAATATACAATCCTAATATGATATAAATCTACCATCACTGATAAACTTTCGAAATATTTTCTTCTTTTTTGATTTTCACAATGTTATCTGCCCAGTTTGATACCAAAGGATTGTGAGTGATAACAAAAATCTTTTCGAAGTACTCCTTAATTTTGTTAAAAAATTCTCCAACAAGCTCTAAGTTGTCATTTGATATCTTACCAAAGACTTCGTCCCATATAACTAAATTGGGCTTTGGAAGCGAACAAATCTTGCTTAATACAGCTCGCAAAGCCATACTAGCGATGGTACGCTCATAACCCGAACCAGAAGACATCAGTTTTTCAATACCGGTGGAATTATCAATCATAATAAACTCAACCTCATTCTTGTCATTGATGCGAATCTCCAAGTTGAAGTAACTGGAATCTTGCAAAAGACGCTGGAGTTCCTCGTTGATAATTGGCATCATGGTTTTCATGATAATCTTACTGATACCATTCTTGCCATAAAGCTCCAAGTAAATCTTGAACAACTTCTCACGTTCAAACTCCAATTTAATTTTTTCAATCAAGTCTTGGTTTTTAGCAATCTTATCAGTTGCATTATTCACAACATTACCATTTTGAGTAATCTTGCGGTCAAGCTCGCGCTTTTTGTTGATAAGCTCGTCAATACGCATTTGAGCTTTAATCAACTTCGCATCAATCTCCTGGTTGGATTTAATCTTTTCTTGAGATTGCTCATATCGTTTCAAGTTATCTTTTGCTCGTTCAATTTTCAAAACTTGAGCTTCTAAACCTACCTCCAATTTTTCCTTGATAAGCTTGTTTTTTTCGTACTCCTCGAAATCTTTTTTGAGTTGGGTGAATGATTTTTCCTTCTCTTCCAAAGCCACAAGTTCTACAGAAACTTTTTCCAGACTTGCCAGAAGCTCATCCTTCTGGGCAATCTTAGCTTTGTTTAACTCAGCATTGATTAGCTCAATACCGCAGTGTTCACACTTAACCCCCCCCTCTAATGATTTCACCAAAGACTCAATGCCTTCGAGCTTTATCTGAATGGTGGATTTCTCAATGTTTTTATCACTTATTTCCCGGCGGATTTTATCGTGATGGTCTTCATGGTAATAGGATGATGGTTCTTTAACAACCATCCCTTTAATCTGACCCTCGATGCGTTCTTTTTCACCCTCAAGGTTTGTGATATCGGATTTTAGGTTCAAGGGATTTAGTTTCACCAGCTCCTGGTCAATTTCGGTATGTTTTGCATTTAGCAATCCATCCTTAAACTCCTGACCAGTTGCTAATCTATCATCAACATCTTTAAGCTCCCCAGTTGTCTTTTCGGTATCTTCTTGAGTTACCTTAATAAGAGCTTGATTATCTTCAATATCCTGTTTGAGGGTTTCGGTGTTGTACACATTGCTTAGCATCCCTTTGGTAAATTCCGATACCACCTCTTTGGCAGCTTCTTCCTTTCGCTTTAGAAACTCCAATCCCATAAATCTTGATAATACCTGACCACGAGCTGTAGGTTTTGCGTCAATGAGTTCTTCCAGGTTGCTGGATGTTGTTAGAATGGTCATCAAAAAGTCATCCATCTCACCAATGGAGTTCTTGATAAACTTCTCGGTTTCTCGTCGCTGCTCGCCAACAAAATTCTGGTAACTTCCATCAGCTAGCTTTTTAACAAAGTCCAAATCGGTCTTGACATTCCATTCCCCCTTCTTGGACATCTTACGTTCAATGGTTCTTGAAATTACATAGTCATCACCATCGATAACAACTTCACCTCGGACCGATACCTTATCATCATTTCTAAACCTGTTGAAAATCTCTTCAGCTTTTTGCGTCTTGGTAGTTGTGTTGAAAAACAAGAACAACAATAGGTCAACGGTCAAAACGGTCTTGCCCCCAAAGTTAGGGGGGTCAGATTCGACAACCGTAATTCCATTGCACTTCTCAAAATCCAAGGTCTGGTTCTCACCATAAGAAAGGAAATTTGAGAAGTGGATTTTTTTGATATACCACTTTTGAAACGGATTTACATCAAAATCTCCCTGAGCCAACTTATTGTCAACCACATCGTCTATCTTGATAATCTCATCGAAATAATCCCCGTTGTCTTTGGACACCAAAAATCCTCGCATAAGTTCTCTCTGGTAGTTTTTGTCCATAATATTCATGGACACATCCACCGTGTGATTTATCTCTTGCGTTTGCTTTGTCTTGGTGATGATGTTGACATTGGTAGTTGAATACTTCTTACCGAAATATTGCTTGACACTCTTGATGCGCTCTTGAGTAAAATTCTCAGCAAAATCCTCCCAAACCACCTGCAGGTAGGGGTTATCGAGCTCTATATTTTTGATATCTTCTTCCATAGTAATTAAGTCGAAAAGGGGGGGTTGATTGAATAAGTCCATTTCAGACCCAGATTACTGAGCAGTGAAACTTTCTTCAGATTTGGTCTCCCCAGACATTTGAGCTTCTTTGAGTTGCTCAATATATTTCTGGTAAGCTTCATTCATAATTTTTTGGTATGCACGCTCTTCGCCTTTCAATTTAGCGTTACGAGCAGCTACCTTCTTGCGGTGTTCCTTTGTTTTTTTTCCCATTTTAGTTTCTGTTATTTTCAAACCATTCAATAATGGCGTTTATTGCCCATACAGCTCCCGAGGCGAGGAGTCCATCAAAGAACCATGAAATGTCCTTCGTTAGTTGAAAATACTCGTGTGTTGGCGAGTAAATCAACAAGCCTAAGAAGAACCCCGCCCAAGTTGAGAAGCACATTACACAGGACAAAATTCCTGAGATAAACTTGAAAATTGGGAACAAGGGATTAAGAATGTCATCACCCATCAAAGCAATTTTATTTCTCATGCCAGCAAAGATTGAGCCCCACACCATTATGTTTGTGAAGCCATAAGCTAGAACAAACCAAATTAAAATATCCATTTTTTTTATTTATAAAGTTTATTGTCCAAATTTGAACCTCTTAAATATACAGCCTTTTGTTGCTGTTGTAAGCTCTTTAGCGAATTTATTTCATCCTCGAGTTCTTTTATCTTAACATCCTTATCAATAGATTTTTGACGAAGTTTGCCAAGTGTTTCATGCAGTCGTTGCGTATCTTCAGAAGTTTTTTTTTCAACTAGAACCTCCCTAATGACCTCGACGGGCACTTCTACTATGACTTCTTTAACCACCTGAATTTCTTTAACAACTTCGTAGGGAACTTGGATTTCTTTGATGACCTCCCTATCGATAATGGTTGGGGATAAATTCCTAAGTTGTTCAAGTTCCTCCAAGAGTTCAGCGACTTTTGACTCGTCTGTAATATACTCGGTTCGGGTGACGACTTTTTCAACCGGAACTTCTTTGATGACTTCTTGTATAACAATCCTGTCGACCGGTATTTCTTTAATGACTTCCACAGTTTTTTCAATAACTTTCTCAACTGGGATTTCTTTAACGACTTCAATGATTTTTTCAACAACAATTTCCCTAGGGACTTCTCGGATGATTTCTTTTTCAATTTCGACATATTCTATAACAATTTTTTCGATTATAA
>B570J29032_109958658_pt1 | contig 14137 bp, 26 predicted proteins | sample LakMenEpi16Nov12_FD_29032 | JGI IMG/M metagenome (IMG submission 29032)
CCCCTACCCCAACTCCAACCCCAACCCCAACCCCAACTCCGACTCCAACTCCTACCCCGACTCCAACAGTCACTACGGATGACACTGGAATGTCCGTTGCTGACGCTTACCAGCGGGTTCTAGGACGAGCGCCAAGTGCCGAGGAGGTTGCTTACTGGCAGTCTACGTTTGGGAGCAGTGTGGACCCTACTGAGCTATCCACCTTCAGTGTGGCGGCTCAACCGGAACTCGCAGCGGCAGCACCAACGAATACAGCCGTGCGGGATATGTACATGGAAGTGCTGGGCAGAGCGCCTGACGCCTCTGGCTTGCAGTATTTTACTGATCGTTTTGGTACTGACGTTAGTTCGGCTGAACTAGATATTTTTAAGGCAATGACGGCTGAGGAGCAGGCCGCCAATGCTGCTAGGGACGCTGCAAAGACTAGCCCCACACCTACACCCACACCTACACCCACACCTACACCCACACCAACAGAGACCGTTACTCCTACAGTTGCCCCAACAGTAACCCCCACTCCAACGGTTACTCCTACACCTACTCCAACCCCAACCCCTACTCCTACCCCTACACCTACGCCCACTCCTACTCCTACACCAACCCCCACGCCTACACCCACGCCTACGCCGACGCCGACACCAACAGAAACTACTACTCCGACAGTCACGCCGACTGTCACCCCAACAGTTACTCCTACAGTAACCCCAACAGTTACGCCTACTGTTACCCCGACAGTCACACCAACAGTGACCCCCACAGTCACACCTACTGTTACACCTACAGTTACTCCTACCGTCACGCCAACAGTCACCCCTACTGTGACTCCAACGGTGACACCAACAGTCACTCCGACGGTGACTCCCACAGTAACTCCAACCGTTACTCCTACAGTCACCCCTACAGTCACCCCTACAGTTACCCCTACAGTTACCCCCACAGTGACTCCTACAGTCACTCCCACAGTCACGCCTACGATTACGCCGACCGTCACGCCTACAGTTACCCCGACAGAAGTTGTTACTCCAACAGTAACTCCGACCCCCACGGTTATTACAACTCCAACGGTTATTACAACTCCCACCGTTACTCCGACAGAAGTTGTTACCCCAACAGTCACTCCAACTCCGACCCCGACACCCACACCGACACCGACTCCTACACCGACTCCGAAGCCAACACCTATTCCAATACCCGCCCCCAAGGCAACTCAAGTAGCACAAAAAACTGCAACATCTAGCGAATCGTCGGACCCTTACAAGCCCGGTTTTGCTGACATTGGTCTCAAAACAAGCGGATTTGCAGAATTTGAAGGGCCTCTTGCAAAATACTTGAAAATGGTCTCTCTTGGTTCCTATTCAGGAAATTTGCGAGAAATCCAACAAAATCAACAGGCAGCCCAAATGCAAGATGAACTCTCCGCTCCAGAGGAGCCCGGCTCTGACTATTTCGCCTATGGCCGTCAAACCGACATTAATTTGTCTGATGACCCCAACGCAAAGACGTTTTACTCAAAGGCTGGCGGGCTCGCTACGCCATTATTTGCCGGTGGTGGTACTACCCGGCACGGCAAGTACGCCGGAGGCGGTTTAGGGGTCATAGAGCACTCCGGCAAGGCTAGACTGGACTTCCGCACTGGCAATGCCGTGACGGGACCGGGCGATGGCCAGTCCGACGACATCCCGGCAATGTTGGCTGACGGGGAGTTTGTTTTCCCGGCGGACGTGGTGGCGGCTCTTGGAAATGGCTCAACCAAGGCCGGTTCAGATAAACTCTACGACATGATGCACTCCATTCGGGCGTATCACAGGTCGGCCAAACCAAAAGACTTACCGCCTCCGGCTAAGAAGTCCCCGTTGGATTACCTTAAAAAACGCAAAGTTAGGAGATAAGCATGGCATTCCTTCAAGGCGCACCGCTGCCGGACATCAAGACGACCGAGACAAAGGTTGACACGGCCCCGTCGTACTACACCGACTACCTGACTGGCCTGTCTGGGGCAGCCACAACGGCTATGGGCAAGACCCCTACAGAGTCTGTCGCCGGGTACGACGAGATGCAGACTTCCGGGTACGGGATGCTGCCCGATGCCGCAACGGATTACCTAACAAACCTAGAGAGCGCACAAACCACTGCGGCTCAGGCCGCCAAGGGCATCACCCCTGAGCGCATTCAGGCTTTGATGAACCCGTACACCAGCAACGTGGTGGATGAAATGGGCCGGCTGTCTCAGCAAAGCTTGCAACGCAACATCTTGCCGACCATGAAGGCTGGGTTTGTTGGCACTGGCGGTCTGGGCGGACAGCGCTACGCCAACGCCCTTGGCCAGTCCATGTCGGACATTCAGTCTAACCTGACTGGGCAGCAGTACGGTGCCCTGTCAAAGGGCTACAGCGAAGCTATGAAGGGTGCACTAGACGAGGCCCAGTTGCAAAACATGGCGGCCCAAACTCAGGGCAAGTTAACCCAGCAAGAGCTTGATATGGCACTGACCGGCGCTGGGGCATTGACTAAGGCCGGCGCGGAGCGTCAGGCTTACGAGCAAAGCCTGCTAGACCAGCCGCTCAAGACGGCTACGGCAGCGTCCAACCTGATGCGAGGCTATACCATGCCCGGGAATCAGACAGTGACGTTTACGGGGCCCAAGGCGGGTGCGTACCAGACATCGGGGTTAGCAGACATTCTTGGAACTATGGGTGCAGTAGGAAGCGTTGCCGGCGGCACAGGTTTGCAAACCATTACTGGGTTGGGCGGAGACCTTTTAAAATATTTGACGAAAGATAAAACAGTTGCAGACAGTGGCTATATTTATACGCCTAGCGATTTGAATCTAGACGAAATTGATCCAATTTAAAAGTAAAAACATGTCTACCGCACCACCAAAAACCACTGGTTACGTCTCGGGAGAAGATCCCGATACGATTGAGGCAAACCGCGTCTATCAGGACGCATTGGCTCGACTGTCGCAGTCCCTTGACACGCGCAAAAACAGATTCTTTGACCCGGTGTGGCTTGCCGCCGCGCAAGGGTTTGGAGCCCCGACGCAAACCGGCGGTTTTGGTGAGTCTCTTAGCAATGCTGCAAAAAGCATCAGCGCTGCTCAGGAGCAGGATCTCAAGCAGGAGCAGGAGATTGCCCAGCAGCGGGTAGCCGCAGCCGGCAAGGGCGTTGAGCTGCAACGCATGAGGGCTAACGATGCAAACATTGCCAACTATCTTACAGGCAAGCAGGCAGGCTCCTTGGCAGGTCCCCTGTCCGCCCCCTTGGCCGGTCCTAGAGCAGCGACTGCTTCTCCTGTTTCTTCTGCTGGTGGACTGCCGACCACCTCAGTTCCTACGGTCACCGAGCCTGCCGTTCCTGACGTGGCAAGCGCTGCACCGGTTAGGCCACCAAGTGTTGTACAACCTAGCCCTTTGCCTGCTGTTACAACAGCTCAAGTTGCGTTGCCAAGCGATGCTGAAGATGACGGGGGTGTTCAGATATTCCCCGAAAATAAAAACTTCATGACCGCGAGGGAGTACGTCAGCCTAAATCGGAACAGCGGCAGGCCTTTGGGTGATCTTATAAAAGAAGGTATGGAGCTTGAGCGGAAAAATCTTGAAGTAAAAGAGTCTGGAACTACAAACCTTAGAACTGGAAAATTTTACGCAAGCAACGCCGAACCTGTTGACGTTCAAATATTTGCCGAAGGTTACAACGGCGGGACTTATACGATTCCTAAATCTGTCGCATTGCAACTTTCTGTGCTTCAACGTCAAGGCAATGAGGCCGGGTACAAAGCTTTAATTGACAAGTTTACGGGCAAGACGTTTGGCCGGCCAGCAGGTGCTGCGCCTGTAACTGGTGGTTCTGTACAGGATCGTGTGATAGCCAATACGCGAGCGGTAGAGCTTGCAAGGGCAGACACGGCCTTAGAAATTGAAAGTCGTAAAGATTTCAACCAGCGCAAGAAAGACGCCGACGAGACTATTACGATGGCAAATGTCTTCCGCCGTTTTGCCAGCGAGCCAAATGCCAAGGACATGTTCGGCATCCTGAACAACGACAAGGTCATGTCAGGCGTCGCTACTTTAGTGCGTGAGGGCATTGGCCTGCCCGGTTTTACTGTTGGCACCAAGTCCATTGAGGACGTCATGCGTAACGCCGGCTTGAGTGACGCAGATCAAGCCAAGTACCGCACGTTCTTGATGTACACAGCCCAGATGCAGTTGCAGCAAACCAAGTACATGAAGGGCGCTGTGTCTGACTTTGAGCAACGCTTGATGGGCAGCGCCGGCATTACCAACCAAGACACGCCAGAAACAATCCGCACAAAAGCCGACTTGTTGACTCGCCGGGCTCAGTTTGACCGTCGTGTAGCCAAGGCGTTTAAAGACTCGAAGATGACCGCCGACGATTTTATTGACTCGGACAAATACAATGAGATGCGCGATAAGTACAACGTGGACCTCTCAGAACTTGCAACTGGCAGCAAGATTCTTGTTGCTCCACCAGCAGTAAGACCTCCCTCGGGTCCAGCCGCGCCAAGCCCCGGGTTTGTTCGAGGTCCAGATGGCGTAATCCGTCGCAAGAAAGCAGGCGAATAACATGGCCAACAAAAACGTCGAGCAGTTTGTTGCAACCTACGGTCCTGTTGCGCAACAGGTCAGCAAGGAGATCAACGTTGACCCCAACGTACTGCTTGGCCAGTGGGGGTCAGAGAGCCGCTGGGGTCAGACCAATATGGCCAAGAAGCACCACAACCTTGGCGGCATCAAAGACTTCAGCGGACAAGGTTTTGAGGCCAAGGACAATAAGACCGGCTCGTTGGACAAGTACCTCAAGTTTGAGGACCCAGAGGTCTTTGGCATGTACTACGCTGACCTGATCAAGCGTAACTTCCCCAATGCCGTCAACACAGGTCCGGACGTTGGTGCGTTCACTCGCGGCTTGGCTAGTGGAAAAAACGGATCGTATTTTGAAGTCACCCCGGAAGAATACCAAACGTCATTGACCAACGCCCAATCTGCAATTTCTCAAGACAAGCAGTTGCCCTTTGAGCCAACAGTCACCTCGCAACCCAAGGCGGAGACCGACATGGTTATCGCGCCAGCTCCGCCTCCGCCACCTCCTGCCCCCGCACAAAGCGACAAGTCAGGTGCAAAGCCCGGGGAGCGCTTCCTCGGAGCCGCCGTTGGTACTGGTGTGGGTACAGTGGCCACTGGACTGCAAGGTTTCGGTGACCAAAGGACGGCTGTTGCTGTGAAACGGGCAGGGCTCGAGGAGGCCGCCCGGATTGCCGCACAACGTGCCGCTGCAACTCCCGCTATCCCGCCGGGATCTCCGGGAGTTCAGGGACAAGGCGTTATGCGCCAGCCCAACGCTCCTGCTGGTGGCGGCTTGCAACCGCCCATGGGGCCCGCCGACGCTGGCCGAATGGCCAAGGGGCAGACTGGTGTAATCCCATATAACACGGCCAAAGCACTTGGCTTGACGGACATTGAAGCTGGCCAAGCTTTGTCAAACACCAAGCAAGAGGGGGGCGCTTGGGATCTTGCAGAAAAACGTCGTGAGGCAATGAGAAACGTTCAACGCATGGGCGGCAACAACTATGTTGAAAACCCAAGGTTTGGGGGCCTGTTGACGCCTGACCAAGGCGTTGGCCGAGGTCCCCGGGCCAGCTATGTGTATCAAGGTCCGTCAGAGCTGCCTCCGGGCCAGCTTGCCGGCCCTGCCGCGCCTCCACCTGCCGGGACTTTAGTCCAGTTGCCAAAGGCATTGCCTGTACCAACAACCCCGCCCCCCCCGGGCATGGGCGCACGGGTAATGTCCGGACTTGAAACCGTTACGGACCTTTTTAAAGGAATGTTGCGTCCCGTGGCAAGTGCGGTTGGAACGGTTGGCAAGTACGCTTTACCCCCGCTGGCCGGGCTCTCTGCCGGGCTGGATGCAGCCGAGTTGGCCAACGAGTACGGCAAAAAGGAAAACCAGCGCGACTACACCAAGATGGCGCTCAAGGGCGCAAGCATTGTTGGTGGCGGTCTGTCCATGTTCCCGCCTACTGCGGCTGTTGGAATTCCCTTGTCACTTGGGGCAACTGCTGCCCAAGCTTATCGAGATGACCCGGAGTATTACAAGCAAAAAATGAAGGAATACACCGGGTACTCCCCCTAATTTGAGCGGCTCTCCCCGCTTAGATTGCCGTGGCTTTTCAGTTGCCTGCGGTATCTTTAAGCCCCCATCCTTCGCGGGACGGGGGCCTTTTTACGGACGTTGGTTAGCCAACTTGCTGGCCACCTCGCGGTTCATGTGAGCCACGATCGTGACGCAGCGCTTGTGCTCCTCGGCCGCGATCAGGGGGCGCAGTACGGCCTCCAGCTTTTCGGCAAACTGCACGATGTCTACCTCGTCAGCAATTAGCGGGTTCTTACGCTTCTCGTCGCTGTAGAAAAATATCTGCTTGACCAGCTCTTCACTCAGGTGTGATTTCATTTTTATCTCAAGTATGTTGATTTTTCAGTTGCCAAAATTTAAGCAGCGAGCAGAACATCTCCCAACCTCGTTGCAGATCCGCCTCGTCCCACTGCTTGATGACTACGAGCCCCGGGACGCTGCGCGAGACAAACACGTTTGAACACCGAGCTTTGGGCATGCCAAGACCGACCCGGTAGGCCGCCAACTGCATCAGGTGGTCGTCGTAGGCGTCAACCTTGTCGGGGTCCGTGAACTCCTTAGTCTTGACGTCGGCCACGATCCCGTCCCCTTCGGTGCTGTGCAGGTCGCACTTTCCGCCAAAACCGTGACTGTGGCCAAAAGCTCTTTCAGCAATCCAGCCCTGATGCCCATAGAGGGCGTCTAAAGCGGCCACAGTGCCCTTAACGTGGGCCTCGTGACGGGTAATCACCTCACCCTCGTAGAAGCCCTGTATGGAGGCGTGTATGTCCGTCCCGGCGTCCGCAGCCGATCGCCCCTGCTCCTTGCTGTCCAGCATGATGCGGTCGATGTAGTCCTCCTCTAGCTCTTCAATGTAACGCGGCAGGGTCAAGGCAGCCATCAGCACCTGCTTCTGGAGCCACTGGATCAGCGCAGGCTTGGCCATCACGTTCAGGACCGTGGTGACCGATGGCACAAGGTTCTCGGTTCGAGCGTCGCGGAGCGTGGTGTTGCGCTCCTTGCCGTTCTTACCCATCACCGTGTACCGGGGCACCCCGTCGCGGGTGTACCAGTGGTTGCTTTCGCTGGCACGAGGTTCTTTCGCTGTAATATTCATTTGGTTTCTTCAGTGTTTAAAAAAGACTTTGTTGCCCTGAGCTAAATGGAACTTGTTCATTGCCAAAAATATTGCTGCGCCATAGAGTCACTGACGGCATATGGTTGTGAGAATGCATCGGTTCAACTTTAGATATTGGAGAAGTCCAGCCTATTTGTTGCATAGCCCTAGCGCCACTGACCCATGTGTTGTGGTGCAAAGTATTTGGCAATCTCAGCCCATTTAATTCAGCTTGTGCCCTGAACTCATCACCCATAACAACCGAGCGCATTGACAAGAAATTTTGCATAATTTCTAAATATTTTTCAACAAAAATAGGTTCTGCTTGGTAAGCCTTACACCAACATTTGTCAGCCAAAATTAACGCTTGTTTCATGCGCTCGTTCATATCAATCACCAGCGCGAGGTTCTTTCGCTGTGATGGTCATGCGCTCCTCGCTTTTAACATTGCGTCTGCTATTGCGTAACACCACTCTGACTTATCTGCAAGATGATGTAATGGACAGATAGCCATAGCCTTGGCAGCAAAATAATCGCGCAGGGTCATACCCGTATCGCCACATTCAATTAGCTCACCATCATCAATCATGTTGGGCTGAGGAAATGCTGGTCCTCCTGTTTCTGTTGTCATATTGCTCTCCATACTCGTTGATAACGGCCGGTCTGGCCAACGGTTTCTTGCTCAGTGGGCTCTGCAAAACCTGCCTTTTGCAGGTCAGGTAAACGTCGCCAGATCTGGTCTGGACGCAGCCTCAGACGGGCTGCAATCTCCTCAAAAGTGCCCTCACCCCGTTTAAGCTCACGGTAGATCTTGGCGCAAAGGTTGTCAGCGAATTCATCGACTCGAAGTGCAGCCTTCTTTGAGGTGCTTGGATCTTCAAGTCGTGCTAGCTTGCGTGGTTCTGTGTACATGCCAGTTGCCCGTTCTAGCTAAAAGGGAATATCCGAGTCTTCCATGTCATCAAACCCCGAGCCCGTAGAGCCGGGATCAGGCTGCGGGGCAGGACTTCGGGCACGCCACTCAGGGGATGACGTGATCTTCTCCTTCAGGCCGTTGCCAAAGGTCTCAAACAGCTCCATGTCGGGGTTGGAGATAACGAACATGGCCAGCTTGTTGAAACCCTCTGGCATACCGGCCTTCTTGATCGCCACGGGGACCGGGTTGATTGAGACGATGTTGGTGTACTCCTTGCCGTTTCCACCCAGCGCCTTGGACGCGGTGATCATGGCCCACGCACCCAGCACGTTCTTCAGCTCAAAACCCCTCAGCTCCTCCGGTGTGAACTCTTTGCCGCGCCAAGCCTGCAGGTCCTTGCGCATCGTTGCCTTCTCGGCCAACGATAGGGTGAAGTTCTTGCTGATTGACATGGGCTCGCCCTTGGCCGTCAACAGGGGTTTGCCACTGTCGTCCTCGCCGTGGACCTCAAACTGCAGCATGACCTTCTGAAGGTGCTTGGCCTGCCCTTGGAACTCAGTTTTCTGGGTGCCCATGTCAACAATACGATAGCACCGTGCAAGGTGCATCCCGGGTGGAACGGGGGTAAAGCTACCGCCGCCGCTGTCTCTCGCTGTTAAGCTCATTTATCGCTCCTAGGTTTAAAAATAGACGCATTGGGCACGCCGCACTCCGTGCAGATCATGTCCCAGTCGTCTTGGGTAGCAACGCCATCAACGGCCCGGCGAAGGGCTGCCTCAAGCATTTGCGTTCGTTCGAGCATCAGCTCGTGAAGATCATCCATGGTCAATCCTTGACCGTCAGGTAGGCCAAGCCGATCAAAACAAACAACAGGATTCCGCACCCGGGACCAAGAAAAAACCGCAAAATCGCTGTTAAGATGGTTCGCATCGTTCGCTTTCAAGTTAAAGTGAAGCTACTGTATCAAGTTTAATTTAAAAATACAACCCCCTTGCAAAATATTTTTTTATTGTGTATGATGCACTTAAACACAGGAGATCCAATGACGTTGACTGAATTTTTCCTTGCAAAACCCCGAGGGGCGAAGGCCGAGATGGCCAGAAAGCTTGGGGTGAGCAAGACGTGGATGAGCCTTGTGATCAGCGGCAAACACCTTGCTAGCCCTGAGTTGAGCGTGGCCATTGAGCGGTACACCAAGGGTCAGGTGACGCGCAAGATCCTCCGTCCTGACATCTTCGGAGCCCTGAAGTGATCTGGTACAAGTTCCACATCGGTGACTACCTTGCCGAGACAGCGCACCTTGCGGATGCCGAGGACTTGGCCTACCGCCGCCTGCTGGACTGGTACTACATCAGCGAGCAGCCACTTCCGCTTGACCTTGCAGCCGTAGTGCGACGGGTTCGGCTGGATGAGGACGTTGTAGCCCCTGTATTGGCAGAGTTTTTCAGGAAGACAGACGACGGCTACGTCAATGACAAGGCTGCCAAAGCAATTGTTGCCTATGCATCTCGGGTTGAGATAAATCGCAATTCTGGCAAATTAGGTGGCAGGCCAAGAAAAACGGCATGATAGAATTTTGGGCATGGCTACCCTTAGCGGGGGAAAAGGCGATTCGTTACCGCCCTGCCAGACCCACCCTCAGTAACGGCTGACCTAGAACGTAAGGTTGTCAATGCACTACTACCAGTTTAATATTGGTGACTATGTAAGTCACACCCGGCACCTGTCGCCCATCGAAGACATTGCCTACCGCCGCCTCTTAGACGCCTACTATCTCAGCGAACGCCCGTTGAACAGCGGTGTAACGTCCATTGCACGTCAGATCGGATTGCGCGAGTATGAGCAAGAAGTGGGCATGGTGCTCCAAGAGTTTTTTGTGCTTGGCGAACATGGCTGGACAAGCAACCGCGCCGACAAAGAAATTGCTCATTACAGGTCAAAGGTTGACCAAGCGTCCCGTGCTGGCAAGGCATCTGCTGAACGCAGGTCTAACGCACGTTCAACGGACGTTGCAACGGACGTTCAACCAACCAATAACCAAGAACCAATAACCAAGAACCAAGTAAAGACAGATATATGTCCACCTGACGGTGAACCTGTGGACAAATTGCCAGCTTGTCAGCACCAAGCAGTCATTGATTTGTACCACCAGCAGTTGCCTACCCTGCGCCGGGTTGAGGTGTGGAACGCTGTCCGACAGGGCTACCTGAGACAGCGCTGGCGCGAGGTGGCGGCGGAGTTGGGCAAAGAGAAGCCGATCAGCGGTGATGCGGTCTTGGATTGGTTCAATGACTTTTTTGGTCACATCCAGAAATCCCGTTTTCTGGTCGGCAAGATCAACGGGAAGGACGGGCGGGCTTTTGCCGCCGATTTGGAATGGATCATTAAGCCGAGCAATTTTGCAAAAATCGTAGAAGGAAAATACCATGGCACTAACTAATTTTAGAAAAGAAGAGCCCGTCCAAAACGACGACAAGCTGTACTGCTCGCACGCAGGTTGTGGGAACTTGTGGTCGGTCCGCATGGAGGGATCACCGCCGAAATGCAGTTATCACCAGTGGGGAAACAAACCGAAGCACGAGGGTACGTCAACCTACAAGCAGTGGTCAGACCGTCAAACCCTGTCAAAGCCGGTGTCTGACTGGTACAACCAGTCTGGAGAAAAGTGGTGAACTACTTTGAAGCTCACAAACTGCTTGACGAGGTAAAAGATGGACACGACCACACCACCGCCGACATCACAACTGCGCTTGGACTGGTTGGAGACATTGACCCAGACCTACGCCGAAATGGCTCTGGCTGGGGGCGACCAAGCGCTGAAAGACGGCCGGAGGGCTTACTTGATAGCCCGGTTCAAGGAACTGGAGCAGGACTTCCCCGGCATCACTGCAATCATTCACACCAAAATTAGGGCAATGAAATGAATATTTTTGAGCAGGGCAAAACCCTTTTTACGCAGAACGAATTCAACCAAGCGTTGGCCGAGGCGAAGGCTGAGATCATGTCGGTTGCCGTTTACACGACCAAGCAGGCCATGTACCTCGAGCGCCGGGCCTGTGCCCAGATGCTGCTGGACATGGCCGACAACGAGGATGAGGGGGCTGTCTGCACCGCCCTGCGCAATGCAGCCGACCAGTTGGTCAACCGCGTACCGGTGCAAAACCAATGATGCAAATTACGTTCACCGTCCCCGGACCGCCGCACGGCAAAGGAAGGCCAAGGTTTGCCCGGCGTGGCAACTTTGTTGCAACTTACACCGACGCCAAAACAAGCAGCTACGAAGACCAGATCCGGTTTTATGCACTGCAGGCAATGGGCAGCAGCAAACCGCTAGAAACGGCGTTAGAGGCTGCAATCTACATCAGGCTATCAGTGCCTAAGTCATACCCCAAAAAGCGCGTAGAGGCCTGTTTGAACGGCTCTGAGTGGCCTTGCAAGAAGCCTGACTGGGACAACGTGGCCAAAAGCATCTGTGATGCAATGAACAGCATTATTTTTGTTGATGACAGCCAGATCGTTGAATGCCATGTCCGCAAGGTGTATTCAGCGACTGCTGGTGTGGACGTTTTGATCAAGGAAAAAGAATGACACCAATGAAAGTCAAGTGGTACGAGGGGCGTAAGGGCAAAATTGGTATTGCCAAGGTCCAGACCGATGACGGCGATATTGAGTACCGCATCAGCGCCGTAGACGGATTCTTAGAGCACATGGACGTCCAGCAGGTCGTGGCATGGGGCGACTGGTTCCCCATTGAGGCCGGCGACGCATTATTTCCGGAGGGCGTATGACAGAAAAACTGATTGATCCTCAAGCTGCGGTCGACTTCATGATTGCCAAGAGCAAAGCTTACGCGCAGGCCGAGGCCAACAAGGTTTACATGGAAGAGCTACGCAAGACAATCAAGGCCGAGCAGATGATTGAGGCCGAGACCTTGGGTCACAAGACGGCCGCCATGCAAGAGCGCGAGGCGTATGCGTCAAGCCGGTACAAAGATCACCTGCTGGCCCTGCAGCACGCCGTTGAGGTCCGCGAGGAGCTACGGTGGATGCTGATAGCCGCGCAAGCTAGGATCGAAGTGTGGCGATCGCAAGAGGCCAGCAACAGGGCAGAAGGGAAGGCCACGATATGACTGAAGATGAAGAGTTCGAGCGCATCAGCCACGAGCAAAAATACACCCGAAGAAACAAACGTATTGACCAAGATAGGCGGGTGGGTGAGCCGCTATCGGTCACGTACTCAATCAAGCTGACCCAGAGCCAGCGTATTGCATTGATGAGGCTTGGACCGGAGTGGATCAGGTCTCAGATTGACGCCGTGAGCAGATGACAACGCTGGCTGAGAAAAAGCACATGAGCCGGGTAGCGGAACTGGGTTGTGCTGTCTGCCGCAGGATGGGGTACGAGGGGACGCCTGCTGAGATACATCATCTGAGAGCCGGAACAGGGGCTGGGAGACGCGCAAGCCACTATGACGTCATACCTCTGTGCCCGGAGCATCACAGGGGCAAGACGGGCCTCCACGGGCTCGGCACAAAGGGCTTCCCCCAGCACTACGGCTACAACGAACAGGACCTGTTGAACGACACCCGAACCCTATTAGGGTTTGTCCCTACAAAAATAATTTGAAATAGTTGGCATATCGTTTAATTCTGGATTACACTAGCATCACTGACAAAGCAATACCGCAAGTCAGGTAACACAGAAAGACCAGCGACATGAACACCACCATCACCCACGACGTTGACACACTCGGCCAACTGCTTGCTCAGATCGCAGCCCTGACCAAACAGGCTGACCAGATCAAGGATGCCATCAAGGATTCCGCCAGCATGGGTGGCGACAAGGTTGTCGAAGGCGACCTGTTCAAAGCCACCTACAGCGAGTCCAACCGCAGCGTGGTGGACAGCAAAGCCCTGTTCGCCGAACTGGGTGCCACACCAGAGCAGATTGCCCGCCACACCAAGACCACCGCTGTGTTCAGCGTCAAGGTCACCAGCAAGTAAACCCACCGCCCCTTCGGGGGCTTAACCAAAACGAAAGCGAATCGGATATGGACAACTACACAGCAACAGGTTTAGCAGAGGGCTTCATCGAAGCCGAAAGCGAAGAGCAGGTATTGCAGGCGTGGCAACACCTTGTTGATACTGGCCTCGCGTGGCAATTGCAGGGCTGGTTTGGCCGCACCGCCGCCTCGCTCATTGAGCAGGGTTACATCAACGCACCAGAGGTGTCAGCATGAACTACGGTCAATGGCACCAAACCTTTGTCAACAAGGTCAAAGAGTACGACTACTTCACTTGCCGCAGGGCGCTGTTTGATTGTCACGACACGCTGGCGCTTCACCCGCACCTGCCCACCGACGATCCCTACTACATCAAACTGTGGGCAGAGATCGACGCTTTGCGTGAACGCCAACTCAAACTTTCAAAGGTGGCCGCATGAAAACAGACCCCAAAATTTATTTGAGTTACAGCGAACGCGGTTGGATTTTGATCAACCAAGGTTCACCACTGTGCGACTACAAAAAGACCAAAGCAGAGGTCATGGAAGTTGTGAAGTTTTTTAAGATCACATTGCCAGACTGCACATGGAATGGCGACCGTGGTGAGTTTGTGATTACCGAAACCATTGAGGAAACAACATGATCTACACCGTAAAAATACTTAGCGAAAAGAACCACACCTCAGAACATCAGGTTGAGGCACCGAGCGCACAGGATGCAATTGACCTTGTAGTGGACGAGGCTCCGTTTGTCATCAGCGAGGTGTGGTGTGAAAACATCCATGATTGCCTGTGAACGAGTCCACCATGAGCGAATACATCAAAGGCTTTGACCACGGGTGTGACTACATCATTGCGGAGATTGAGCGGTACATCAAACAGCGCAACCACGAGCCTCGCATCACCCAGCCGATCGAACAACTGCTGGCCCATCTCAAGATGGAAGACCTTAAAAAACAGTCAAGTATTGCTTGA
>B570J29032_109958653_pt1 | contig 14112 bp, 10 predicted proteins | sample LakMenEpi16Nov12_FD_29032 | JGI IMG/M metagenome (IMG submission 29032)
AATTATATATATCTAATATATATTTATATCTATTTTTCAATTTTTGATTTGCGCTTTGGGCCAAAAATAGTTTTGGGCCAAACAAAGTAAAAAACCACAAAATATATTAAACCCCCCACGCTATCTTAAATATTATTAATTAAAATTTCCGGCTGTAATAAAAATAAATATAATTTATTGCCTATTTTTTTTTCACAATTATTAATCATTTTTTGAGTAATTTTTGCTTGACCTTTTAAATTATATGAATGATTTAATTGATTCAAATCATTCATTTGTGATTTAAGAGTATTATTACATTTTTCTAATGAATAAAGAAGACCATCTTTATCCTTCATTGGATATTTATCGCATAATTTATTAAATAAATCATTTAATAATTTTTCATTAAAATGAGGTCTATTTGGCGTGCCTCTTTTTTCTGGTGTTTTTAAATATGAATTAAATCTATTTTTATAATGTTTAGTTAACTCATCAACAATGAGCTCTTTATTATCATCATTATTTATAATAAGTAATTTTTTCCCAACTGATTTATTAATATCTAAAAATAATGTTTCAATATAGGATTTATCCTTTGTTATATCATTTGATTCATAAACTTTTAATATTAACTCTTTATTTCTAATTTTATCAAAATCAACTTGATTTGTTTTATTTATAAATAATAATGCTTGATAACGTTGATTCCCATCATAAATATATAAATTGCTATCTTTTTTATTATAAACACAATATATACAATTATTATTTAAAAACCCTAACTTATTTATTGACTCAGCAATAGAGATATATTTAATGTCATTTGGGGGCTCATTATATTTCCAATTTTTAATATTTGATAAACTAATTAAAAAATTATTTATTGAAATGGTATAAGTATAATGATTTTCCATATCTAAACATATTTTATCTACAGATTTAAAAATGTTTGTAAATATCATAATTTATATATATATTATATATTATATATTATATATTTTCAATTTTGCCACTAAACTATTATTTGGCACGAACAAAGTAAAATAATAATGCTTTATATAAAAAACAAATAATCATTTAGAAATATTTATTTGTTTCCTTTTAATAATATTAATTAACATATTAGTTTTAAATAAAAATATATATAATTTATCATCTGTAATTTTATTATCAAAAGTGCTAAACATATCAAGTGTAATTTTATATTTTAATTCTAATTTTTTTTGTATTTCTTCTTTGGTTATATTTTGTTTGGTAATTTTATGAATATCCTTTTTAATTTTATTATTTAATTTGCGTATATAATATATAATATCTTTATAATTTTTAATATGTTTAGAATTATAACGATATATTTGGTTAAACATTCTTTTTAATTGAAAATTATTAAAATATGGTCTATTACTTCTACTTTCCGGTGATTTATGAGCATTTGAGTCTTTAGGTGATTTATACAAATTATAAATTATATTAAATTCTTCAATAGCTTTATCAATAATATTAATTTTAGTGTCGGGTTTAATAATGATAAATTTATTTGCTTTATTATTTAAATCAATAATAATTTCAGTATTAATTAATTTATTAAAAATATTTTCATTTCTTTCTGATAAAATATTTAATGCTAAATATTTATGAATATTTGTATGGATATATAATTTTTTACTTTCATTATTAAAAGAACAATTAAATTTAATCTTATTTTTCCTAATTAATTGTTTTTCTAAAATTCTATCTAAATATTTATTAGCTAATTTATCTAATATATATAATTTATATATATTAATATTTTCTTCTCCATTTTCTATATCTATAAAATCTTGAATATTATAAAAGCTTTGTAATGTTGTTTTATATTTATTAGGTTTATAATTAACCATTGATACTTTAAAAAAATCCTCAAAACTTTTAATCATAATATATTTTCAATATATATATAATGTATAATATCTAAAATCAATTTTAGGCGCCGCCGCCTTTAATAGCATTTGGAGGAAATCTACTAATTTTATTTAAATTATTAAAATAACCATAAAATATAATTATATCATTTTTATAAATTGGGAACAACATCATTTTCTTTCCGGAGAATTCCAATAATTTCGGATTATCAATTAATGTATATAATCCAATTTCCGCAGGTTCTACTTTGTCTGTTATTAAATAATATCCAATTTCAACGCCTTGGGCATTTTTTAAATAATGTCTTTTAACAGCCTTTTCTATTTTAACAATATTTTCTTTAACAACCTTTTCTTCTTCTGATATTTCCGTTGGTAATTTAAAAACGGGTTCATTAATTCTATTTTTTGGAAATTGGAAACAAGTATTAGAAATAGAATCAGCATTAATTGAGCAATCAATAGCACTACCTCTTATAACAGTATATAAATCTTCAATCATAACCGACTTCTTTTCCGCTAATTTATATAGCCATTCATCTGTTGATAATATATTAGTTATACTCTTTGATATGTATTTATATATATATACATTTCTTTCATCAATTGGTAATAATGAATGTGAATGAACACGACGAGCACGTCCAATAACTTGTTGAATTTTAACATTATGCCAAAAAGGTTCTAAAATATGAACTTGGCGAATAAATCTTAAATTAATGCCTTCACTTGCCGCACTTGTTCCCAAAATAATTTGTATTAATTGCCCATGTTTATTAATAGGGTGATTAAAAAATTTCAAAATTTTATTTCTTTCAAACATATCTGTATTACCCGATATAATAACATAACGAGGAGCAAAGTCTTCAATACTTAATTCGTCTAATTCATTCTCATCATAATCATTTGAATTAAAATGTGAAAAACCATTATAATCTAATATTTTAGAAAAAATAGCAATACCTTCGGCATTATTAAATTCTGAATATACAAATGCCGGCCCGCCTTCAACATTTAAAGTTGAATAAATTGGATTGTATTCTACTAATTCATAATTAGAAATCACAGGTAATACATTATATGGTTCAATTGATTTTAAATAATTTCTATAATACATTAATCCAATACCATAATTATTATTTTTAATATATAATTTGTTTTTATAAATATGAAAATTAGTTGTATAAATAATATATCTATTTTCCGTTTTTAATAAATATTCAACATTAATATTATTCTTCTTTATAAACATTTGTAATAATGTGTCAGGTCCTTGATTAATATCTTCATATGATAAATCATCGCTGGGATATAAAGGATTAGTATTTTGTAATAATAAAAATTGTTTATCTAATAATATCTTATCATTATCCAATTTTCCAATTACCGGTGTCATATCAATATCAGCCTCTTCATCTTCATTTTGTAATTCATCAATATCTGTTTCTAAATCAAAAGCCAAATCCTCAATATCTTCTGTAACAATTACAGATTTTGTTGTTATTTTTAAACATCCATCGCCTGAAATTATATTATTAAATAATTGTAACATCTTTGGACTATGTAATAATAAAGCCGAATCAGAAAAATAGTTATTACTATCAGCAACCATTAAATTAATAGCATCTTCAATTTTTTGTCGCCGGGATTTAACAATATCTTCAATATATATAATATCTTTTTCTGTTAAATATTTTAATATTGGACTAATATCATATTTAGTTTTATTTTTAATTAATGAAACATCCGCAACATTTAATATCTTTGGTAATCTTGATATATTACAATATACTAATAATACAGCACAAGTTAATATATCTTTAATTAATTCAATAGAAGAGGCCGCATCCATAATAAAATCATAATAATAAAACACTCGTTTATCATTTTCATTATCAAAAATAAATGAATTAATTTGGTCTCTAATTTGACTTATTTGCGTATGTGGTTCTTTAAAAAATAATTTGGCAATATCATATGGGTCTTTAAAATTAATATTTTTAAATTCTAAAATATGAGGTAATACATTCATTTCCGGTTTATCAACATCGGTTGGTTTAACTTTCCAAACAAAATTACAGGCTGTTCGTGACCGTATTCTATAAGAATTTTGCGGCAATCCATAAGTTTGTTCTTTTTCTTCAATTTCTTTAATTAATGATTCCAAAGATATTTTAACATTTTCTTTATTCAAATATTTTTTCAAATCTAATTCCAAATAATAATCGTGTATTGTATTTTGTTCCATACTCATTGGTATTTCATAATTTGGTTTAAATATTAAATCGGGATATAAAGAAGTATCAGAATCAATACCTTTATAATATGAAATTAATCCTAATATCCTTTGTTGTAAGTGTGCTTTATTTTTTATTTTATTTTCATTATCAATATATAATAATTTGAATTCATCTTCCGATTCTGGTAATAAAGTAGATTTATCAATTAATGGACCTTTTATTACATTTAATAAAGAACATATTTCAAAGGGATTATTTATAATAGGTGTGGCACTTAAAGCAATTATTTTACAATCTTGTGCGTGTTTTAATAATGAATAAACGGTTTTGATAGTTTTTGAGCTTTTACTTGAAAATTTTTGATTAATATTATGAGCTTCTTCTAATATAATTAACATATTCTTTGGATAATCTAATTTAATATTTGGATTCTTATTTATAAAATCAGCAACTGATTTATTTTTAAGATTCTCATATTTATCAGGAAATCCAATTCCTCTGCGTGCTAATTGAACTAATAAATTGCTTGAATTTGAACTAATAAATGTATAATATTCATCTATTAATGCGCGTTTTTTTAATTTTTCAAGGGAGTTTTCTTTAACGTTGTCGCCTATTTTTATATCATCGTCGCCCCATTTATATAATTCATTAATAAATGAGTTCTTCAAAGTAGCCGGGCCTAAAAATAAAATGGGGATTTTATTTCTTCTAAAACTTTCACTAACTAAAATACAAGTTCTTGTTTTGCCTGAGCCTAAACCGTGGGCTATTAATAGCCCTCTATATGGTGTTCCATAACTAAGATAATCTTGAATTAATAATTGATATGAAAATGGAATGTTGCCAACTTCTGGGGTTTTTTTTGATAATGCTGTGTCTTTATTTAATATATATTTAGAATACTTTGTATTAATATAATTAATAAAATCGGTTGAATATGGCAATACATAATCATTATATTTTAAATATTCTTTATTGCCATTTAAAAATTCAATATTAAATGCTTCTGGTAATAATTTATTATATTTAATAATAACCCCATTATTTTTATATATTAATTCAGGATTAATATTAGTTTTAATTAACATATATATAATATATATATAAATTATAAATTGATTATTATAATATTATATATATATATATATAATGGATTTTTACATTGATAAGATTAATAGGTGCGATTTCAATGGCAAAAATCAGGAAGAAGATTTAATTACGATTTTATCAAATAAAGAAACATATGATATATATCAAAAAAACGATTATATAAATTCAAATGTTATAAATAACAATCAAGATAATACGCAACAATATTTAAAACCGTGGGCTAAATTAGATAAATTACAAAAGATTAATAGATTAATGGCATATATTAATAAATTAAAAACTATTTCTAATAAAAGTGATTTAATTAGAAATCTTATTAAATTAATTAATGAAAAGAATTATAAATGTAAAAAAAATGATATTATATATGACGAATCCAAAGGCGAAATTGTTGAGATTAAAAATCTTAATAAAACCGAAGAGGATAAATATTTTATTGGAAGTGATATAACACATTTAAATATTAAAACAACAGTTAATAATAACAAAGTTCAATTTAAAAAGATTGATTTTAAATCATTTATTAAAAGTTCGCAGGCGCCCATATATAATTAATGAAATTCAACCATTGGGCAATCAATAACAAGCCCTGATTGACCTATATTAGCATAATCGCAAATAGTAAATATCATTTTAAATTTCTCATTATTATAAATTAATGCCTTTGTATTATATATTTCAAATAATGGGCTATTAAAATCAATTAAAATTGCTCTTTCATTAATAAATTCCGGCGTTAAATGCGATTTTGCTGTAATATGTTTATATTTGCTTGATTGAAAAGTAATATATAGTTTATAATCATCTGCCGTTGGATAATCAACAAATAATTTATCTTCGCCTGTAATAGAGTCAATTCCCATATGGCAATTTAATTTAAAGAAATTACTTGATATAATCTGATACAATTTTACTCCTGTTGTAAAAAAAGGCGTGAGTGAAATCAATTGGTCGTTTTTAGTAATACAAATGTAAAGCAATTCGGCCGTCATTATTTCTTTATTTATATATATATAAATAAAAAAATCAATTTTTGATTTCCCATTGGGAATTTTTAATTTGCCCAAAGGGAAATTATATGTAATTCAATTTATATAATAATGTATTTAATATATAATATTTATAAAGAAACCGTCTTTTATTAAGGGGGCAATTATACAATTTATGTATTACTTTCTGCTGGCTATCATAATAAATTGTTAAAAAATCCTTAATCTTTGCTGTATATGAAATACCACAACTAAGTATTAAAGCAGTTCTAAAATCCCCCGCAATTATTTTTTTAAATATTTGCCCTTTATTATAATAAATAACAACATTTTTATAAGCTATTGAATATATATTATTATTATAATAATTAATACATTTAAATATATTTAATTTATTTTTTTGGGCCAATTGCCTCTTAAATGATATTTTATTATAATGACCTAAATAATCATATTGAATAGTTTTACTATATTTTTTATATTGATATATTACTTGGTCTAATCTTAAATCAATATATTTTTTTATTATTTTTGGCATTCATTTATATATAATATATATAATATATTCATAATAATATATATTCAATTTTCGCACACGCGGGCACTCACAAGTTCGCACTTGGGCACTCACAAGTTCGCACTTGGGCACTCACAAGTTCGCACTTGGGCACTCACAAGTTCGCACTTGGGCACTCACAAGTTCGCACACTGGAGCCTTAGAATTTTATTTCCCCTGGCAAACTATTTACATTTAACATTTCATATTTTCCACACATTTGCGCGGCGCCATCTTTACAAACATTAGGGTCTTGAAAGCACCATTTAGCAAATGAGTCTCTATCATTTGGAATTTGAGTATTTGGCATTGTATAATATTGCCGTTGTGAATTTGCTTTGCTCCATACATCATCAACATCTTTATATAAATTATGATTAAAATGTTTATCAATATCGGCTCTAATTTGTTCATTGTCAATAGAGGCAGCTTGCGGCCTTGTCGGATTTTTAACATATTCATTTAATAAAACATTCATAAATGGATTATTTTTGGTTGGGCGAGTTACTGAATCAATTGAAGTCATACCTTCTTTTTGTTCAATAGTAAAATAAATAATATAAGTGCTAAATAAACCAAATAAAGCATATCCAAAGTAATTAATATTTCCTTTATTTAATATAACTAAAATAAATGATAAATAAATAAAAAACCGCGCGATTGAATTCATATTCATTTCTAATGAATTGCCCTTTACGGGAATAAAATCAAATAATCTATATTTATCATATAAAATAGTATAATCATAATACCAAAATTTATCTGCCATTATATATAATATAAATATATTAATTGCGCGAAATTACAATTCTTTATTTAAATTTTAATTTAATTTTTGTAATTGGAACATCTAATACATTATTTGGCACATCAATTGGAACATCAATTGGAATATCTATTGGTTTTATTGTATTATTAATAAATAAATTATTGAGCTTTTGTGTATTATCAATTTCTTGTTCATATTTTTTTATTAAAAAGTCATTATTATCACAATAATTAATAATTTCTGTTTGTTTTAATAAAGAAGGCACAGGTATTTTAATTTTAAATAAATCTTCTTCAACAATTGATTTTTGATTAGCCCCTTTAAAATATTGTTGAATTAAATTAATATTATTAAATAAATAATAATACAAATACTTTGTTAACACATTTGAATCCTTTGATTTAAAATGTATTGTTGTTTCGCCTACACTATATTTATTAAAACCATAATAAACCATTGCTTTACCAGAGCCATTAGTTTTATTAATAATTATTCCTTCATCCGTATAATCATAAGTATCTAAATATAAATTACCTAAAATAGAACAATAATAAAACGGATATAATCCTTCTATTTTTCCGGTTTTACTTTTTTTTTTCAGACCTTTAATTATACAACATATATCGCCTAATTGTGTTTCATAAATATCTTTATTATATTTATTAATTTGTAAATTAGTTTTTGTATATTCAGCATAATTTAATGAATATTTATTATTAATAATTTTATCAATAGGAACCTCAATAATTAATTCTTTGTTATCAGTTTTTATATTATAATTATAAAATTTAATACTGGTTGAACTTACAACAGAGGAAAAATTATAAATAATATTTTTCTTTTGTATTGTATTTAAAATATGGGACCCTTCTTGTTTTTTTACAAAATAAAAAATACAAGTATTAATATTTGTATAAGTAAATATTCCACTTGGTAAATAAATAATCTCTTTTAAATCACAAGTTTTAATTAAATATTCTCTAATAAGTATCAATGTTTTATTTGATTTTGAAAATAAATCCTGACCATCAGGTAATACAATAGCACATTTTCCATCAATTTTTAACATATATATTATTGTTTGTATAAATAAAGACACAGCATTATCCGTTTTAATTGGAATATATTCTTTTTTTAATGAATTATTAAAGTCATCATATTTTAAACCTTTTATACCAAATGGCGGATTAGCTAAAATATTATTAAATTTTTTTAATATTGGTTCTCTTATACTATCCCCTTTATCTAATTTATCAAACATATGACCTGAAGATATTAACATATTTGATATTGCTAATTGATATGTATCCGGGTCTAATTCTTTTCCATATAAACCATTATTTTTTATAAAATCCCAATTCGGTATTATATTTTTATCTTTTGCTTTTTGTAATATATAATGTAAATATGTAATAAGAAATCCGCCTGTTCCCATTGTTGGGTCAGCACAAGTATCAATAGTTCCATCATCATATATTTCAGGGTCAATTAATTTAACCATTATTTTTTTCACAATTGGAGGAGTAAAAAATTGCCCTAATACTTTGCCGGTCATTATATCTTGAATAACTTCTTCATACGCATTACCTAATATATCATAATCCTCAATTTTAAATATTATTGAATTTAATTTTTCAATTAATGAAATATATGTGCTTTGTTTTTGAATATCAAACATTTTATCTTTTAAAAAAACATTTTTGGTTGCTGGATTTTGTGATAGAATTTCTTCCCATATATATTTAATATTAATTACAATGTTATTCTTATCTTTTAATAAATTACTAAAACGAACATTTGTAAATAATTTTTGTTGATTTTCAATAAGTTCATTTATTTCATAATTATATATATATTTATAATTATCAATATCTATTTCTTTGCCGATATGTTGTTCTATTAATTTTAATATTAATAAATAGGACATATTTTTCAATGCTTTTTCCCCTGTTAATCCTTCATTATCGCGCAATATATTTAAACAAGATTTAAATAATGTTATTAACTTGCTTTTATATTCCATATATATATTATATATTATATATTATATATAAATTCAATTTTTATAAACTTCTTTTTTTATTAACAATAACAATTATATCGTTTAAATTAACAGTAGAATAATATTCTTTCCATAATTCAACAGGAGGAAATAATTTATCAATCTCACATAATTTATTAATTATATATGTTAAATCTAAATAATGATTTTTTAAATATGGATATTTGTTTAAATATGTTTCAACCATAATTTTACAAGTATCTAAATTATAATATATATTAGGCAAATTTAAATATTCAATCCAATTTATAAATTGTTTTTTATATATTATTTCTGGTTTTTCAGGAAGCCTATAATCAACTTTACATAATTTATAATATCCATTTTTATCTTTTATATTATAATTTGATATAATTTCACGTGCTTTTTCATAAGATATGTTAATATCTGTTCGTTTAAATATATTAATTTTAATTTGTTTTGTTAAAGCATCATCATAAATTCCAAATTTATTCAAATCTAAACTTAAACTTGATTGTTTAATATTTGATTTAATCTTATTAAGTTTTAATACACTAATTTTTTGACTTATATTTTCATCTTCTAAACCTAATTGATATATTATTTCCTTTATTTTATTTAAATCATTATTTTCTTTTTTATCTAATAAATTTTTTTTTACAAGGATTGGTAATATTATTTTAGTAATTTTATCTGGTTCATCTTTGTTTTTCCTACTTGCTCTTAATGCTGATTGAACAATTCTAATATTTGAGGTCATATTCTCGGCAAATACAACAGTATCTAATTTTGGTAAATCCCAACCTTCCCCCAAACAATATACACAAGTTAATATTCCAAATTGTGATTTTTTAAATTTGGATAATATATATTTTTTATCATTATTATTATATTTACTATTATAAGAAGAATAATATAAATCTATGATTGTAAAATATTTATCTTTTAATAATATATTAATATATTTAATAATTTTATTTGAATTTTTTGTATTATTACAATAAATTAATATATGGTGCGAATTATTATTAAATATACTTTTTAAAGATATAAAAGCACTAAGAAATAATCGTTTATCATTTTCATCTATAATATTTAAAAGTTTAAATTTTTCTTCTAAAAATGTTTTACTTGTTAATATAGTTTGAACAATATAATCGCATATTATGTTATTTTGTATTGCCCAATATAAATTTTTTTTTTCAATTATATTTCCAAAAATATTAATATTATCATTTGAAATTATATTAGGATTATTTGTATTAATATTTTTAATAGTTGCTGTTAATGATAATTGTTTTAATGATTTTATTTTTAATATTTCAACATAATCTTTATTATTTGTTGATAAACTATTTGACGAGGTTAAATGGTGAACCTCATCTAAAATTTTAATATCAAACATAAATGCTGAATTATATATTTTAAATGAGGAAGAATAGGTTGTTATAATAATACATTTTTTATTATGTATTTTTAAAAAATCTTTAATTTGAGTAATATTTATACCCCCTGATACAATCAAATAAGGCATATCTGGAAATAATATCTTACAATTATATTCCCATTGTTCTAATAGTAATTTATTTGGAACGCCTATTAAAATAGTATTACATTTTAGTTTAAGTGTTATCCATAATGATATCAATGTTTTACCAATACCACACATTAATATTAATAAACCTTTATCATTTAATTTAAAATATTCAATTGATTTTTTTATAATTTCTGTTTGATAGGGTCTTTGATTATATATTGGTGTTGACGAAGGTTTATTATTATTTAATAATAATTTTAATGATTTGTAATTAATTTTTTTAAATATATTTCTTATTTTATTATATACTAATAATTGTTTGATATCATCAGGTGATAATTTTTTATATTTAATATTTAAATTACTTAAATAATGTTCAATTTTATCTATAATTTTTTTATTAAAAAATTCAGTTCCTCCATTTAATCGTATATTATATTTTTTAAAATTATGTTTTAACATATTTTCAATTATATTAACTAATTTTATTGGAACCTCTAAAACTAATTCAAAAAAACCACGCTGTATTTCGCCAGTGGCATATTGAGAATCACGTTCATAGATATTATTAGTTTTGCCCAATTTATACGCATTATGTATATTATATGAACAATGATTTCTAATATAAATATATCCACTTATAAAAGTTGCCATTAATATATAAGATATAATATATATAAGATATATTTTATATTTTTCAATTATGAAATTACATAAATAATATTTGCATATTATTATTCGCACATATTAATTTAATTATTTTTGTAAGTTGGCGTTTTTTTTTATTATATCTATCTTTCATTTTAACATTTGCTACTTCAATTCTACCAAAAGATAAATTACTCATATAATAAAAATATAAATCAGCAAATGAATTTTTTAAATTTTTTCTGTAGCCCTTTTTATATAAATATTTAATTAATTTTATATTTCCCATTCTAATAGCACGACGAATTGGTTCATCTATTTTATAACCAATTGATTCATAATATTCTAACTTTTTAATATTTTTCTTTTTATTTATTATCCCAATTGAATATTCCGATTTAATACCAACCGATTCTAAATATTTTAATGTTTTAACTTTATTACATTTTATTAAAGCAAATTTATATATACTAAGTTTCCAATTAGTAACTTTTGGCAAATTAAATTGTTCTAAATGTTTCATTACTTTAATATTGTCGCCTTCCGTAGCATAAAAATATGGATTATTGTATTCATATTTATTTATATTTATTAATTTTTGTCCTTTGCCTCTCTCCCTGCCCTCTAAATATTTCATAAATTTTAATTTGCCATAAAAAGCTGCAAGGCAATAAATAGGTATGTTATTTTTAAAACGAACATTTAATTCTTCAAAAGTATAATTATTTAAATGTGAAAAATAACCATAATAACCATATAAAAATATCAATGTAGCATAATTTTTTTCATAACCCATATTCCAATTATTTTTAATATCTTCTGGTGATAATTTAGGCATATTTTTTAACTTTGGCGAAAGCGAATATATATATCTAACATAATTTTTTATATCCATATTATTTATATATATTTATATTTAATATATAATTTTCAATTATACAATCTATTTCCCAATAATATGACTATTTCCCAATAATATGACTATTTACTCTATCTAATATTTTTTTTAAATCATCTATATTTTGTTGTAATAATAAATTTATCAAATTATTAATTTCATCTTCTTTTTTTTAAACGGCGACTTTCTTCTGCTTTTTTAAATAACGGCTGTAAGCTTGGGCCTCTTCACAAGGCCCAAAATCACATTTATAGCAAAACTCTCTTTTATGAGGTTCCATAATATAATATATTATTAATATTACTTATAGCTTATTTATATTATATAATATAGCCCTCATTGCCCCCATATATAACCCCTATATAATGGAAATAAATCCCAAATGGGAAACTTATTTCAAATATAAATTGGATAATTTTCAAGAGGAGGCATTATATAACATAGACAAAGGTAATAATGTATTAGTTTGTGCTCATACAGGTAGTGGTAAAACAACAATTGGGGAGTATGCTTTGTTACATCACGCGGAATTAAATAATAAAGTAATTTATACATCGCCGATTAAAGCACTTTCAAATCAAATATATAGAAATCTAACTGAGAAATATCCTAATTTAGATATTGGTATTCATACTGGTGATATTCAAATAAATAGTGAGGCGCAATTTATAATAATGACAACGGAGATTTTAAGAAATAATTTATTAATGGGCAAAAATATGGCGCCGGCGCCTGGTGCTGGCGGCAAAAATATGACGCCGGCGCCTAGTGCTGGCGGCAAAAATATGACGCCTGCGCCTGGTGCCATTATTTTTGACGAGGTTCATTATATAAAAGATAAAGACCGCGGTCATATTTGGGAACAAAGTATAATTTCGGCGGATAAATCAACACAATTAATATTATTATCGGCAACATTACCAAATCCGGAGAAATTTGCTAAATGGGTTACATTAGTGAATAATAAACCAACGGCTGTAATTACAACATATAAAAGGATTGTGCCATTAACATATTATATTTTTATACCAAAAACAAATAATATGGTGGAGATAATGGATAATACGGGGAATTTTAATGAAAAGAATTATCAATATGCTATGAATAATTATGAATTTAGACTTAAATATTTAAATGAGATAATGGATTATTTTAGTTTAAATCAAATGCTGCCGGCATTATTTTTTTGTTTTAGTAGACAAAAATGTGAGAAATATTCACGAGATATAATTCCTTTGTTGGATACAAAGGACCAACAAATAAATATAAATTATTTTGATTTTTTAATAGCAAAATATAAATGCTTGAAAGAAGAGGGTCTTGAACAAGTATATAAAATCCGTGATTTAATTGGGAAAGGTGTATGTTATCATCATAGTGGTATTCATCCAATATTAAAAGAAATTATTGAAACAATGTTTTCTAAGAATATGATTAAAGTATTATTTGCAACAGA